>Ga0315281_10000953_pt1 | contig 41723 bp, 40 predicted proteins | sample YL17G07_0_MG_FD_204540 | JGI IMG/M metagenome (GOLD analysis project Ga0315281, IMG submission 204540) | Sediment microbial communities from Yellowstone Lake, YNP, Wyoming, USA - YL17G07_0 | ecosystem: Environmental > Aquatic > Freshwater > Lake > Sediment | place: USA: Wyoming | collected...
GCGAATAGAGGCTTGTCCGACAAACCCCTTGATAGAATCAACGACGGGAGGCAAAATCAAAGAAGACGAAACGAGATTCGGAAGAAGGCGAGTCGCCTCTTCAACATAGAGGGAGGAAAGGCGATACCGTCTCCATTGGGAGGCCTGGTGAAGTGGGGTACCACGGTGTGCAAATACTCGGATTGGCGTTAATCGGATTTGGCATATTCTGGGAGATTAGGGGTTGGAATTACTTCAACCTCCCGAACTACGTACCGCATTTGGGTCTGCTTGTTGTCATTGTTGGCCTGTTTCTCGACCCGATACTTGATGCGACGGTCCTGAAGAGAATAGCCCAGATCTTGTCGAGGAGAAAAAAATAAAGGTGTTTGTGCCAAGGCCTCAATCCCGTTTAATTGAACAGATAAGATAATTGTCTGGCTTTTCATAGTCTTAGACTCGGTAACAGGACCTTTCTCATGGTCAGATCGCGGGCCCGACAAGCTGCCATACAATCAAGAAAAGGATCGCAAGAGCCACCATTAGCGTCAGACTGCCCACGACGTTCTCCCGCTTCTCTTTCGTGTAGTCTCCTCTGATCCTGCTGACGACATAGTCCAGGGCGTCTCTGAACAAATACCCGCCATCGAGCGGGACTGCTGGGAGGACGTTAGTGAGCCCGACCATCAGATTGAGCCAAAAGATCCAGTAGAACGAGTTAGCAAGAAGCCAGAACATCGTATCTGGCATCCACGCCAGACTTCCGGATGGATGGTACAAGTCGGACACGGGCGACCTTATTGGCGCGAGATCTAGGAAAGGCAGTGCGATCAGTCTCAGCCAAGACATCGAGAAATCGTGCAAGGAGCGGTCGCCTGCGAACGGATTAGCGAGTACGCCGGAATAGTAGTTTGCATCGCGAGAGCTAACGCCCATTGGGAGGAACCCTGCGCCCAGGTACCCCATTCCTCTGTATTCCTCCTTGTTCTCGCCCGGGTAGTACTTAGCATAATAGGCGTGCTTGTCTGAGAGGAGGATCTGTGTGACGCTCCCGTTCACGACGAACCTTCCGGCGGACGCGTCATAGCTCATCACCGTTGCATTGACGAACTTGTCTGCTCGCGTGAGATTCATAGTCGCAGAGAGACCCTCGAGATTCCCGACGAGGGTATCATTGATCGAGCGAAGGACCATGCCTGGCTTGAGGCCGTACTCGCTCGCTGCGAAACCGGCAGTCGTGTATGCCACTACGACGCCATCAGTCACGTTCGAGGCCGTGTGTAGCGCACCCTTGAAGTAGTATTGGACGGTGACCGTGCTCCCGGGGCTCAGCGATTCCCTCGACGTGAAATTGTGGGACGATGTAATGGGGACTCCGTCAATCGATGTGATCACGCTGAACGCTGATATCCCCGACAGATACGCGGGGGAATCCTCTACGACACCTGTAGCGAGAGCTCCTTCGTGCGTCGGCTGGACATTAGTCATCATAATGCTCGAGAAGAGCAACAGGAAGACCATCGCAACCACGATGTTGGTCGCCGGTCCCGCCGCGTAAACCTTAGACCGCTTGCTCCTGCTCGCTGCTTGGAGTTCCTTCTCGTCTGGCTCCACAAATGCTCCCATGGGGAACACGAGGAAGAGGAGGCCAAGTGAGATGACCTTCATCCCTCCCAGGCGAGTCATTATTCCATGGGATAGCTCGTGCACGACTATGGCGATGGCGAGGCCGAGTATGCCGTAGCCGAGGGGTATCACGGGATTGAGGCCCGGTATGCCTAGAATCAGTTCCGGTGATGGGGCTTTTGCGACCTTGCTTACGAGGGTGGCTTCCCAAAGAAGCAGTACTGTGATGAGGATCATAGACCCCGCGCAGATCCAGAGCGCGATCCTCGCGTATGCGCCCCAGAACCTCTTGCGGGACGAAAGGCGGTCGACGAGCTCTCGGCCCTTCTTGGTCTTCCACATGATGAACGGGCCGTAGGGGCTCATGCTGTGCCTCTCGAGCCATTTCGTCTTATGACCCACATAGAGCAGGCTGAGCCAGGCCAAGAACACTGCCAACGCGATCAGGTAACCGTTCATCACAACAGACTCGCGGTCAGCCAATTAGAATACTTGTATTAATTGGTTTCATCGTTCTTCTGCGGCCCGCCCGAGCCGTCGCCAGATGTCATCTTGTGCCGGCCCCATTCCTCGTCCGAGAGCTGCTCGTAGACGTCAGCCACACCCTGCACATCCTTGTCCACTCCCTCGTCCTGCTTCGATAGCCTGATGATCTGGTCCTTCTTGAGGATCCAATAGTGTATCCGCCAGAGCTTGCCCTTCTTGAGCAGGACCTCCTCTTGGGTGGTCGTCAGGAGGCCCTCCTCCTCAAGCATGTAGAAGACATCTCTGTCCTCTGAAGTCAGCCTGTTGTCTATGACCTCGTCGGTGTACCCGAAGAAGCTCATCACGTACTCCGCCAACTTCTTGATCTCGTCGTCGGACATCCCTTTCTTCCCGACGGTCTTCTTCAGGGCGCTCGCGACCTGTTGCATGGTGACAACAGTCATCCCAATCCCAATGCGGGAACTGTTTACCTAGCTATATACATGTCGAATTGCTGAGTTCAGAGCGGTCGAAGTGGCTGACCGTTGGAGGTGAATCTCACACCCTCTTTCTCGAGGATGCCTATGATCCTACGAGCCCAGGCGAGCTTCTTGAGCTTGACCTGCCTGTCCTTCCCGACCTTGCTCGACGGATTCGCGAAATCGAAGCCAAGAAGGTCTATGCTCCTAGTGCCGAACTCCGCGCAGATGCACGCGGCTCTGTCCCCATCGGTGAAGCCTCCGAAGTTTAAAAGCCCTGGGACTGGGGGGCACTGACAAGTGCCGAGAAGCGGCGTCGAGAAATCATGGACGTATCGCTTGAGAGCCGGGATATTGTCCCCGTGGGCATGCACGAATACCGTGGCGCCCTCCTTGTTGGCTTCGACCTGATCCTCCACGATCCCGTCGAGATCCGTCACGATGATGTCCGGGAGAATCTCCGCATCCATAAGGCCCGTGGTCGCGCCATCCGCTGCAATCACACATCCCTCCAGCTGGGACGAAGATATCTCCTCCGCAAGCCGTTCTCCACCGCCGCATATCGTCACGCTTCTAGGGAAGTCCTCTCGGATCTTGCGAAGGGATTCGACGCTAGTTGGGGGCATCAAACCTGCCAGGTAGTGCGCGCTCTCCAGATCGCGCGACTGGTCAAACCCGAATTCCTTGCATATGCTGTCGTACATCGGAAGCCAGGCTTCCAGGCGCAACCGCTCACGCTCCGGGCGAGGCTCCTCGCTGCTCGGTTTCGGTCCTCAGGGAGGCGTTGAGAACGGAGCTGAAGATGGCTATCAGTATACCAGTCACCATCTCAGCGATGACCATAGATAGACTATAGTCGCTCTGCCCCACAAAGACATTCAGCGCGTCGACCGCTCCCTGGATGATGAAGCCTGTCGCGAGAACGGAGATCATCATCACGATGAAGGACCATCTGATCTTGCCCGTCGCAGTGACGGACCTCCCGGATTCGTACGCGAATACACCGAATACGACGAACCACACGGCGGCGGCCACGAACTTCAGGATTGTAGTTGAGATGCTCCTCTCGCTCGGCAGCAGGGATTCCCAGTAGGCCATGGAGCTATCGTACCCAACCAGAATGCCCACGATTACCAGCACCAGCCCCACGATTGCAAATGGGATTGCTAGGCTGCCCTGCCTGACGGATTTTCTGACGGACTTCATGCGTCTGTCGATGCTCTCTGCCCAATGATACGCCCATCCGATCAGGTAGAAGCCGATCACTATGCCGATCACGCCGAACGCCATCTGAGACAGGAGCCCTATGTCCTCATATTTCCCCTGGGCAAACTGAACCACTTTCGTGACGAGCGAGAGCAATCCCCAGATGATGAGTATGAGCGAGAGCGGAACGATCCATCTCCTCCTCATCTTCTCGTCCTGGAGCGTCTTGGAGATCATGTAGTACGTCCCCTCGATGCTCTTGCTCTGCTTGACATAAACCCGCCTCACAGAATCGATCTTGATGCGAGACGAGATAACTGGATAAATCGATTCGTCTTCAGCGCCGTCGCTCACGAGGATTGCCCGATCCGGCTTGACCACTTCGAGGACATTTTCGAGCTGGGTCGCCAGTATGAGGTCTGATTGGAAGCCCACGTGAGAATCGCCAGAGATCGTCGCGATCTCTGCATCCATGCCTCGTTTCAGCAAATCGTCGTAGAGCTGCAGGCCCGAAAAGAGGGTGTTCGTGTCCACTTCTTCTGGGTCCGCAAGGCCCAGGGATATGGTAGCCTTGAGGTTCTCCTCCCTGCCTATGACGGGCCCGTTTATTCCCGCCTTCGTGCCGAGGTCGTCATCCCTATCGACGCAGAGAACAAGCGTTTTCATTTCCGTTCCTCGTATGTCCCGGGGAGGTATTTTAGCATCTCTCTCCCCGGTTATGGGCGTACTGACCAGGCTTTTGTCATAGCTAGACAACTCTTATATAATAACCTGAGAATTATCTTAGCGATGGCCAAAAAAATGGAGCAGGCCGAACCAAAGAAAGAATGTCCAAGCTGCGGGCTCGGTGTTGCTCTTGACGCGACCATTTGCGAGTTCTGCGGTTGGGATTTCGAAGAAGAAGACGAGTGGATCCTTCAAATCGAGAAGCTCGAACGGGACCTCATGCTCGAGAAGCAGAAATTCGAGCCTGGAACCGTCGAGCAGAAGATTGAGTCGACTCTGCGGAGACCCGTCCTGGAGAGGATAGAGACATCTCAGTCGTCCTCGAGAATTGTGCCCGAGTTCAAGCCGGAACCGATGCCCCCGAGAGTGGAGCCGGCTCCACCAGCACGTGAGTCCAAGAGGCCTGAACCAGCATATTCTTCTCTGCCTGCAAGGTACGTGGAGCCAACGCCGGTGGACCAGCTGAAGGTCCCTAGTCGGTTCGAGGAGCCTGAACAGGAACCCGAGCCTCCAGCCGCTAGGAGGGTCCGCACTGTGAAGCAGAAACCTGAGGTCGAAGTTGGACCGGTGAAGCAGGGGACGCTTGTTAGGAAAGTCAAGCAGAGGTCAGGAGCGACCGAGGGCGCGAACCCCGTCGAAGAACCTCAGAAGAAGACAAGAGCCTTGAAGAAATCGAGACGCTGACCGCAATCATGGAGCGGTCGCCATCATCTGCTCCAGAAGATTTCCGCACCAATTGAGTTAAGTATAGACCGACAGATTACTTCATTCCCGGGGGAGCGGTTGGTTGCGCATCAGATGGCATGGGCATTCCTGTTTTGAGATTGAAGGCAGCGTGAAGGTTGTCACCGACCCTCACGATGGGCGCTCGCTAGGAATTGCTCCACCGAACGTCAAGGCGGATCTGGTGCTTGTCTCCCACGACCATTTCGATCACAACTGCGTTACAGTCGTCAAGAAGCCGGACTCGAGTGTGATAGACAAGCCGATCATGACCGTTGAGAAGGGAGTAAGAGTCGAGGGAATCGAGGCATCTCATGACGATCGCGGAGGGGCTAAGAGGGGCGGCATCACGATCTTCAGATTCGAGCTCGACGGCACGAGCTTCTGCCACCTTGGGGATCTCGGACACCAGCTGAGCGATGACCTTGTCGACAGGATCTCTGGATGCGATTTCCTCTTCGTGCCCGTCGGCGATGTGTTCACGATCGGCCCTGAGGTGGCTAAGAAAGTGGTGGACCGCGTGGGCCCAAAGGTCGCTATACCCATGCATTATAGGACGCCAGGGCTGTCTCTTGCGCTCAAGCCTGTCGAGAGCTTCCTTGCACTCTGCAAACGAGACCAGGTAGTCAAGGTCGGAAACGAGGTCGAATTCACAGCCGAGGACATGCCGAAGTCAGGGACTGAGGTCTGGATCTTCTCTCCCTAGGGCAAAATCAATACAATCCGAGGCCGTCTTCCAGCCTTCCCAGTTCAATTGGAGTCGAGCGCGAGCCGACATACGCCCCTTTGCCATTGGCAATCGCACACGCGCCCAGGTATGGAGTGCCATAGTTCAGGGTCGCAACGGCAGCTTGTACTTTGAAAAAGCTCGCGATCTCCTTCAGCTGGTCCTCCGAGGTCCGCGGATGACACAGAACGCCCTTGGAGGTTGCAAGGCAGACTGAACCGACAGTGGCGATCCCTGCGACTGACCTGCGAAGCACCTCCACCTCGAGCACATCCTCGAGCATTCTCAGCGTATTCCGAGAGGCTGCGGGGTGAACATATGCCCCATTATCGTTGGCCAGTATGTTGTTCCCAGCAGCGTTGAGCTTATCTTCCATGATGCCGACTCTCAGGCCCTTTGGGAGCATTGCGAGCTCGGCCTTCTCCGCGAAGTTCGTGACGACAACGCCGTTCGAGTTCATGGCAGCTAACGAGCCAACGACAATCGACCCGCCGATGTATGTCTTCACTACCTTAACGCCGAGGGTTCGGGCGATGTCCTCTGCCGCGCGTTTCTCGATGGACTCAGGGACGAGCGCGAGTTCCTCACTGGCAACGCAGTAGACCCCAACATAGGGGTTCCCGTTGATGTCACCGAGCTTGAGCATCAGGCACTACTCCGCAGAATCATTCCTCTGGCAGGGAGACCTCTATAAGCCCATCCTCGAACCTTATCGCTTTAACCCGAACCTTGCTGGGCGGGTGCTCTATGCCGCGGACCCACAGGAGCTCATTCAGCCTGTAGTCGATCCACACTTCTCGCTTCCTGGTCTTCTCCTCTTCGTCTTCTGAAGGGGATTTGTCGGCCATGTGTCGCAAGACGTACTCCTTGATTTCCTTGATGGCCCTCGGCGCGCGCTTTGTCCTCGGGACAAGTTTCGTCACCTTGAGCGGAATCGTGAAGACTCTCTCCAATTCTTCTACCATTGTTGCCCCCTCACATTAGACCTTCAGCTTGGTCCTTCTCCAGTGCCGTCTCTTGGGATGTCTCAGGAAGTTGCGGTTGGTTCTCTGCATTACCCAGGCTGGAACCCTCCGGTTGCTCTTAGTGGCTGCCAGCAGCCTGAGCTTCCTGGCATGTGGCTTATGTCTAGACATCCAATCATCTCCTCTCGATCTTGATTTCCCTTTTGGTGGGCATTATCTTCCTCAGCAGCTGCCGCAATGTGTAGTCGTCTATCTGCTCCGTTATTCGTCCCTGCTGGACGAGCATGATGAGCTGGTTCTCGACCATCTCGACGACATCTGGCCTCGTCATGCGCAGGTTGGCCAACCTCTCCCGCGCCTCCGGCGTCAGCAGCTGCCGCATCAGAAGAGCTTTCTGGGCATCGACCTGCTTCCTCTGCTCCTGAGCAACCGCCTCCTGCTGGGCGCGCATCTGGAGTTCCTGAAGCTTCCTCTGCCTGAGGGCATCGAGCTCGTCCTCGTTCTCCATGTCAGCTCACTCAGACATACTTCGTAAGCGCGGGATTCTGTGCCGCCATCTCCTTCAGAATCTGCGTGGACAACCCGTCTACGAGCTTCCTACCCTTGGCGGACACGACCCTGCCTCCGTCCTTCTCCTTCTGTATCAGCTGGCTCTTCTCCAGCTGCTGGACCGTCATCCTTGAAATCGAGCGAGAACCGCGCACTGCCCTGTTGGGCTTCGAGCCGCGGTCGGCCTTTCCCCCGAACTTCGCAGCTAGTCTCGTCGTGCCAATGGGCCCCTGGACATAGACCTTGCGCAGGACGGCAGCGCACCTTACATGCCACCAGCCGTCGAAGACGGGGCTCTTCTCCCTGTGCCTGCCCGTCTTGACATAGCCGGCCCACTCAGGCGGAGCGATCGACTCGATCTTCTTTAGCTCCTCGGCGAGCCTCGGGATGAGTTTGCTCGCGGGAACATCGAATGCAGTAGCCATCAGATTACCTCGATCAGATGCAGCATATCGGTTAGCTGGATTGGTTGCCACAAATGTGGCAAATCGCGGATAAGAGGCTGCTCATATTTAAATGCTTCTTGGGTAGAGGATTCGCCTGCGGAGCATCCTGGCAGGCACTGTTTCGTGCCTGCAATGCCCCACTCTAACGAAAGGCTTTTTCCGAGCAGCAGGCTCTAGGGTCGGAAGATGAGAACCGTAGTTGGCATCACGGGCGCTTCGGGGACAATCTACGGAGTGCGCCTCCTCGAGACAATCTTGGGGAGTAAGACGGTCATAGTCTCCACGGACGCTGCCAAGCTCGCCAAGACAGAGCTGGGGATATCGAAGCGCGACATCCATGCCCTCGCTGACGAGCACTTCGAAAACGACGACCTCGAAGCGCCGATATCGTCGGGATCGGTCAGGTTCGACTCCATGGTGATAGCACCGTGCACCACATCTACGATGTCGAAGATATCCTGCGGGATCGCAGACAACCTAATCACCAGGGTGGCCTCAGTCGCGCTCAAAGAAAGGAGAAAGCTGGTCATTCTGATCAGGGAGACTCCGCTGTCGACCATTCACCTCTGGAACATGGAGAGGCTTTCTGCCGCTGGCGCGACCATCATGCCCGCGTGCCCGGCATTCTATCCGAAGCCGAAAAAGGTCGATGAAGTCGTTGATTTCGTAGTGGGCAGGGTGCTCGACGAACTTGGCATGGAAAACAGCCTCTACAGTCGATGGGCGGGCAAGAAGGGACCTACATATAATCGTGGATCTCGTCGAACTCGTCGCTGATCTTCTGGTACTGGTCGTCCGGAAGGGCTCCCTTCTTCATCGGAACGATGATCGTGCCGCCGTGAATCATCGCGAGGTCGTTGAGTCGCTTGATGAAAGCGAGCGTGGCATCGAAGCCGTCGAGTTGGACAAGGGCGTCCAATCCATCAAGAAGGACTCCGGAGGACTTGGTGGTCATCAGGAACGTCGATACGATTTCCATGGCGTCCCCTTCCAGGTCCCGCGGGTTCACGTTGTCGATGTCCGTTGTGCTGTCTGAGAGCCACTTAATGGCGACATTCTCCCCGAGGTCGTAGTCCCCTCTGACCTTTCCTGGAAACTCGGTCGTAAGGCACATCACAGGTCGGCCGGAAAGACCCATGGAGCGAGCCATCATGTAGGCGTTCCTCGGGTCCTCGTCGATTACCAGGAAGTTCTTGCCTGGCTTGATCTCCTCCTGGAAGGAACCGCACTTCGTGCACTGTATCGAATACGGGTCACCAATCCCTGAATACAGGAAGGTCTCTCCACAGATCCTGCATTCGATTGAACGTGTGCGCTCAGGGAACAGGATAGACTCGCAGACAGGGCATGACTGCGCCCTCTCCGCGCAATCGTTGTGCATCTCAAGGTTGCATTGCGGGCACCTGACCATATGCTGTTCTGCTTCTATCCGCTTGAAGCAGACCTGACAAAGCACCTCCTTGAGCTTCCGCTTCTGGATTAAGGCCTGTTTGACCTCTATGACCGGCTCTTCGGAGATCTTGCCCGCTGCTCCATCGTACATTGTCCGCGAGATGAAGTGTTCAGCGAGGACCGCCAAAGGAACTATGAGGAACATGTAAGCGGAGTAGAGGATGAACGTGCCCGTCATCAGAAAGGGCAGCGCGTAGATGACGGCGATGGCCGCGATCAGCACCCAGGCCGATATCGCGACCGGCCTCAGGGGCCTGACGGATTTCCTGGACTTGCGCGGGTGAAGCAACCGGAACTTCTCGAACCGTCTGCTAGGCATCCGAGCGATTATGAAGGCGCCGACAAATGCGACGACGAACGCGACCTGGGAGTTCTCGAAGACTGAGAACGGTTCGAGGGTGAGCGTTTCGTCGGCGGGCAGCTCACCAGGAAGGACGGTTCCCTTGAAGGAATACCAGGCAACGTTGCCGATCGGGGTTCTGATCTCGCTAACCTTGCCTGAGCCCATATCAGGGTTGGTGATGCTGACGAAGCCGATGGTTGTTATCCGGGCATCGACCGCCAGAGCGCCGTAGAAAGAGTATCCTGACGCATGGGCGATCGCCCCAGCGAACGTGTCAAGCGGGCCCTTGGACAGCTGCATTAGCTTCGTGGACATCCTGCCACTTGCACTGAAATCCATATCGATGTATATCGGGAACGAGGAATTGACGGGAATGCTCACCAGCCCGACGGCACTCTCTCGAACGGTCTTGTCACTAGCGTTCGCGAAATCCGTTGTCGACTTTATCGTGACGCCGAGCCAGATACGGCCGACCAAAGAGTGTGAGTAAGCCGTCATGAACTCCTTGACCTGCTTCGGCACGAGAGTCGAGATGGGATCCCCAGGGAACGAATCGTTTATGGCGACCCTGAGAGCGTGCGCAGCCTGACCATAGTACGTCAGCTTCACATGGCCGGATGCGTCGAGCTTCGTAAGGCCCGACATAAGCATCTCTACAGAGATCTTCAGCTCAGGCTGGCCGCTCTCATCCTGCCCCATCGCTCTCAGGGGCACGAAGGCCACTAGCGCGGCAGCTACAAGAAACACTGACAAGCCTGCCCTTGCGCTCATTCGGACCGACCAGGATAGTCGTATTTGGTCAGCCCCATCTTAATCCTTTCGTGTCTTGTTATCACGCCTGACACGCTGGAGCCTCCCGGGAGCATACCAGTTCCACTTCTGCAGCATGAGCATTATCGCGGGAACGAGATAGATCCTGACTATCATGGCATCCAGGAGAATGGCGAACGAAAGCCCGAAGCCGAACTCCTGTAGCAGCGAGGTCTTGGACAGCAGCATCGACCCGAACGCGCCACCCATGACGAGACCGCAGGCAGTTATGATTCCTCCAGTACGCTCGACCGCGGTGGTGATAGCCTTCTCATCAGTGGCACCCTTCGACACTTCCTCCCTTATCCTCGTGGTCAGGAATATGTCGTAGTCCATTCCCAAGCCCATCGCGACGACGAACAGGATCAAAGGCATCATCCATAGAACCGGAACTCCACTCGCGAACTGGAAGACGATCATAGTCATTGCGATGGTCCAGAACACGTTCATGACTACTGTCATGATGAGTCTCAGAGGTATCAGGAGCGATCCAAGAACCAACAAGAGAACGAAATATATGCCGATGAGCACGACTATCCTCATGGTCACGAAATCGTTACCTACGCTCCTTGACACGTCAGCCATCTGGGCAGTCGAGCCGCCCACAAGCACCTGGGAGCCAGCTCCGAAGATGCTCTGCCCAAACTGTCCATCCATCTGCCTGATCGCATCAATTGTGTGAATCGAGTGGGTCGTGAAAGGCTCGTCCTGAAGGACGACCTTCAGCATCACCGTCTGGTTATCCAACCCAATCGACTGGCTGATGAGGTAATCGTATGTTGCCCTTTGGTCCTGCGGCAAGGATGCCAAGAATGTCTCATTCACGGGCTCTCCAAAGGGTCTCGTGGGGCCTGTAACAGACCTTACATTCTCCATGTTGGTGAGCCTCTGGCAGTATTGTTCCAGCGCCGCAGATGCATTCGCCGACAAGTTTCCTCCGACAACTACTGGCTCCGCAAACCGGACTATCACATACGTTGGCATCATCGCGCCTTTTCCGAAGCCGGCGCCGAGCGCATCGACGCCGCTCTTGCTCTCCGCATTAGGCAATGCCGCTGTGAAATCGTAGCTGGACTCGAGGGTCAAGAACAAGTAGGTAGCGGGCACGGATATGAGCAATGCCGCCATGACTATTGCCCTCCTGTGTTTCAGGGAGAACCTTGCGCTTTTGCGGAAGTAACCACCGCCTCGCCGGTCCCTCTCCTTGTCTCTCTTGGCCTCTCTTTCCATAGTGTTCGGCCAGAAAACCTTGTCCCCAACGACCATGAGCAGAGATGGGAGCATGGTCAGTGCAAACAGCAGGGCCATGCCAACGGCCAGGACAAGCGCCATACCCATAGACCTGATGAGGCTGAATTCGCCTATCATCAACGCTCCAAAACCGATCATCACCGTGGCACCACTCGTTGCAATGCTCTCTCCCGCCCACGTGACACTCGTCCTCACAGCGTCCTCCTTTGAGGCGCCCTTGATCCTCTCCTCGCGGTACCTTGACATGATGAATATGCAATAGTCGGTGCCAGCGCCCAGCATCACCACCAGCACCATGGTCATAACGCTGTAATGGATGCTCATTACATAGGTTCCCAGGATGTAGATGAACGCAGTGCTGGTCAGGAAGGCCATGCCAATCGTCATCAGCGGGATCCACGGCGTGACCAACGACCTGAAGAAGAGCCCAACTAGCAGGAGTATCAAGAGCACAGTCACTGGGTCGATATTGCTCGTGTCCTTGTTGACAGCATCCATCATGTCCACATTCATCGCAGGGTCGCCCGAGACATAGACGGCGAAGCCTGCCGGTGCGGTGCTCATCCCCTTGGCCACAAGCTCTCGGATAATCCTGACATCCTTCTCAGCAGCGTCAGAAGACCCGCCTATGCTCATAGGGAGCACCATCAGCATCGTTGTGTTGGCTTCTCCATCGACCGAGACGATGTTCACGAACTGTGACACGATGAAGCTTGGCACTGAGGGAAGGTCGTCGAAGCTGTTGGAGAGTATTATCTGCTGGGCCAGGGCCAGAGCGGAAGGGGCTCCAGGGGACGGACCGAGAGTCCAGATTTCCCCGAGGAAGGTCATGTTGAAACTCGTCTGAGAAGCAATGGCAGAGAGCGAGAAGATCCTCAAGGCGTCGGGGGACGAGTATGTCTGAATGGAGAAGCTGTTGGTGACTGCAAGGAGGAATTCTCTCGTCTCGTTGGGAATTAGGATCGCTGTGAAATATGCGTTGGCGACGTTTTTGACTATACCGTCAAGCAAGACAAGGTCCGTGGTATGAGTGATGAGCCAAGCATCGTAGAATGAGCTCGCGTAGCCCATAGCCATGGCGATCGTGCCAGCGTCCAGGCCCGATTGGCCGAGCCCGATCTGAATCTGAGCCAGCACTTGAGATCTCACAAGTGAGTCGTTTGCCGGCGTTGGGGTAAGCCCCAACTGCGCAAGCAATGTCAGGTGAGATGCGACGATCTGTGACGGAAGACCGTAGACAATCTGAGCGGTCTGGTTGCTCTGAGCGTAAAGCATGTACTCCATCGGCGCCGTCGACACGGCCACCTCAGAAATGTAGGACTGGATTGCGCTGTAAAGGAAGTTCACGCTAGAGATCCCCTGGAGCCTTGAGTCATTCAGTATGTCCTCGTAGATACCCCACGCGAGGTCTCGCGCCTCCGGAGAGAGCACATTCGAGTTCTGGATCACAATCATCATTGTGCTATTGGAGACCTGGCCGGCGAAATCCTCTGAGATTATCTTTTCGGCGCGCATCGCCTCGAGATTCTCCATGCCGACCTCCGTCTCCTGATAGACGACAACATCATTGATCTTGAAAACGAGAGGAAACACGTAGAACAGGACGACAATCCAGACCGCGATGATCAGCTTGTGCCTCTTGATCACAAAGTTTGCCAGTCTCTTGAATATCACAGGAGCACCTTGGAGTTCATATGCTATGGGGGTAGGAGGGGGAATTTGCTTGCATCCTATATTCCTTTCGCAGATGACGAGTTTCTATGACACTATGTAAACCGCGGGTCTGCCTGGTTTTGCGAACTTCGCCTTTCCTTTCGGGTCTTCCCTCGCAGAGTCCTCCGCAGAGAAGACACTGACCTCGCAGCCGAACTGACCTTTGAGGAATGCCCTCGCGGCCGTCAGGACCGCCAACTCATCAATCTTGACTGAGAGCATTCTCCTATCATCAGATGACAACTTTGGAAGCTCGGCCACCATCTCCTTGGCGAAGGCGAGGATCGCCTTCTTCGCCTCGGCTGACTTCGCCTCCTGAAGCGCCTTCCTTATCAGGACAGATATGTCGAGCTTCGTCTGCTGCTGAGCGAGGGCCGCAAGCACCAAGTCATGCTTCCACACAGGCGATGTCATGAGCACGATCTTCCTCGCCTTGATCTCAGTTACCTTGAGTATCTCGGCCACATCGGCCATGAGGTTGGCCAGCAGCATCTCTTTGGCCTCCTCTGCCAGGACGGATTCGTCGATATGTCCCTCGGGGAGCTGGGCCAGGGATACGAACGGACTCTTGCCCAGCCTTTCCCATAGCTCTTCCGCCACGTGCGGGGTAACAGGGGTCATCAATGCGACCCATGTTTCCAGCGCCTTTCTGACAGAACCCTTGTTATTACCCCCGCGTTTGACATACCAACGGAAGTCCTGTGGGATCTCGAAGTACACATCGTTTGAGTATGATCTCATATTGAACTCTGCCATGTATGAATGGAGGCTTGCCAGGCGGGTCTGCATTCTAGCATGGAGCCAGGAATCGATACCGCTCTCAGCCGAGCCATTGATCGACATCAGCTCCTCCGAGAAACCCCATATCCTCTCGAGCCTGTCCCTATACGCCTCCACCTTCTCGTCTTCCCACGCCACGTCGACGTATAGTGATGAGATGTGGGCGTAGAACAGCCGCATTGCATCGACTCCGAAGCGCTCTGCAGCGTCAGGGATTGGCTGAGCCCCTCCCTTCGACTTGGAAATCTTTGCCCCAGTAGATGTGATGTACCAGTTCACGATGATTCCCCGAGGCCAATGCTGGGGACGCAGGACTGCGACGTGGTTCATTAGGAATACGGGGAAGTGGACAGTCATGTGTTCTTTCCCGCCCAGGTTGATGTCAAGAGGGTACCAGTACTCGAATTCCGCTCTGATCTCCTCGAGGACCTTCTTCGGGAAGCCGCTCTGCTTTGAGACCGCATCGGGGCTTCCCTCTCCCAGCAATACGTAGTCGAAGAACGCTTCTGACATTCCCTCGGCCTTGATTGCACCCTCGTTCGCATACCTTGACAGAACGTAGTAGACAGGATACAGAGTGCTATCAGCGATCGCCTCTACTATCCACCTGGGGTCGAACGGAAATCTTGTTCCGAGCCAGTTCCCGAGCCTCACACACGCCCTCTCGCGATACCATTCGAGCACGTTCTGGATGTTGTCGAAGTACTCCTTCGGAAGGATCTTCATCGTCAGAGCGTGCTCCTTGGACCGCTCGGTCAACGCGGGGTTGGCGTAGTCGATGAACCATTGATCCGGAATCTTCTTGACCAGCACCTGGTTCCCGCACCTGCACAGAACCTCCTCGGATAGGTCATACAACATGTCCGCCTGCCCGCTCTTCAGCATCTCCTCTCGCATCGCGTCCTTGGCATGCTCGACCGGCTGTCCTGAGAAATCGCCGCACCTATCGTTCATTACTCCCCTGTGGAAGCCGCTCTTGTAGATCTCCCTTGTAGCCTCCTCGAGCTTCGGATCTGCCAGAGAGCTGATGCCCATCTTCTCGGTGATCTCGACCGCGGGCAGGGGGCCCCACCCAGGAGTCGTGATGATCGGGACGGGCTGCGCATCCCTGATCATCTCGTCTGTTATCCCGAACCTCGATCTCGAAGCCTTGTCTCTCTTGAGTTCAACGAGCCCGATCCAGTCCACGGGCGCATCCGATGGAACACTCATCACAAGGCCAGTGCCGACCTTGGGATCGCACAACTTCGACGGGAATATCGCGATCATCTTTCGAGTGTAGGGCGCTTTGCATCTCTTACCGATCAGAGAGGCGCCGTTCGCCGAACCGATAATCCGCACGTCCTCCTTCTGGAGCTTCAGTTTCTCGGCAGCGGGTCTTGAGACGACCCAAGTCTCGCCCCCGACACCCAAATCGATGTACTCCACTTCGGGGTTGATCCAGAAATTCGTCAGGCCAAAGACCGTTTCCGGTCTCAGCGTGGCAGCCACCAACTTCCTTCCATCCTCGAGATCGAACTTGAGAAGCGTGTACTCGAGCACCTCGGCGTTCCCTCCCTTAGAGATGTCTGTCTCGGATGCGTCTATTGCCACGGGCCCGTGCTCGATGCACGCTGGGGCGTAGTAGGGCTTCTGAATCAAGAGGCCCAGAGCCTTGAGCTTGCGCATCTGCCATTCAATGAACTTGGAGTAGTCGGGGTAGATTGTGCATGTGAACCTCCTCCAATCTGACATGAAGCCGAAGCGCTTCCAGTAGTCGTTCACATAGACCTCGTTGAAGAACTTCACAACTTCAAGCGGGTCTCTCAGCAGAGAAATGATCTTATCACTGCAGCCGTTGGCACGGAGCATCTCAATCGTGCTGGGGTCGCCCTTCTCCACCATTCGCGCAAAGCTAATTGCCCCGTTGCCAGTCGCGTGCGTCCCAACGGGAAATAGGACCCTGTGCCCAGTCATCAATTTGTACCTCACGATCGCATCTGATACAGTGTATCCACGCATGTGGCCGACATGAAGGTAGCCAGTCACGCCGGGGTAGGCAAATATCATGAAGAACTTCTTCTGGCCCGGAGCCATGTTCGACTCGTTTATGCGAGCCTCGTACCAGGCCTTCCGCCACTTTGCCTCGATCTTGGAGAAGTCTAGAGTCATCGCCCTCTGCCAGCGTGACGGCAGAATGTCTGGTACCAATTAAAGGTTTATGTGGTTAGCAGCGAGGCCCATCACGTTCCATGTTTCCTAAGAACAAAGAACGCCGCAGGACCTGCGGTCGCAACCACGAGACCCGCGAGTCCTAGAACTAGACCCAGCAGAAGGATCCAACTAGATCCCGAGGACACTGCCCTCGTATCGGCTAGGTTGCCCCCAAACCGCCCTCCGACGCTCTGACCACTTACAGTGTCCGATTTCGCAGAAAGCGTGAGCAAGAAACCAATTGCGAACAGAGCAATCCCTATGGTCATCAGCAGACTGTTTAGCCTTCGGCTATGTCTCCTGTCCCTGCTATCATTCATGACGAACTCTATGCCCCCCTGCTTAAGTCGAGTGAGACTCGTCACTTGCAGTTAAAGGTTGCCTCCCATCTACGGGTGAGAGCTATCGGGGAATCCCTCGCAATGCCAGTGCAATGAAAAGGGGGCGAGTTGATCGAACGCCAGTATGCCGATATGACATTTTCAGACGAAATGTGACATTTTGATTACCTATATATACCGCCGTCATACATATGTTCCATTCGCGTCTACAAATCGGGATGGGATGCACACATGTCCGACCCAGAAGAGAACGAGAGGATAACCCTTCGGTTAGATGCCGAGGACCTCACGCTAATTGACGAATTCATCGCCAGCAGCAACGAGTTCTCCAACAGGTCGCAACTAGCCCGTGCGGCAATACGCGCATACGTCGAGGCGCGCGCGGGCGGGGTAAACGGGACTGCCGGAAAGAAGGCGAACGAAGTGGTGGTGCAATTGCCGCCGCTCGTTCTCGACACGATCGCCCACCTGGTAGCGGAGGGCGTATACACGTCGACATCCGAGGCGGTAGCTGACGGATCGAGGCACCAGTTCCTCCACGCGGAGCACGTGGAGATGCTGAAGAAGGATGCTACGCAGCAGAGGAGCGCTTTGAAGGTAGTCCCGAAGACATAGGCAACCGTTTGAGGGCGCCCTGATCTGTCTTGAGAACTCTCTGAGGGGGGTTCCTCTCGCCAGACCAGAGGAAGGACGGAGGCCAAACAGATGACGGCGGAAGGGAGCAGGACCGAGGAGATAGTCAACGCACTGGGAGTGAGCCTTGGGGAACCGACCATCGCTGTGGTCGGATGCGGCGGGGCGGGCTCGAACATTGTGCACGGCATATACTGGAAGTCCAACAGGATTGAGACAGTCGCCGTGAACACAGACGAGCAGAACCTCCGCAGGATAGACGCGCACAGAAAGGTGCTGATCGGGAAGGATGTCTCGTTCGGGAAGGACGCGAACGGGTTCCCCGAGATCGGCGAACACTGTGCTGAGAAGGCCAGAGAAGTCATCAAGGAGGCCCTCAGGGGCTATGACATCGTGTTTGTCGTGGCCGGGATGGGCGGGGGGACGGGGACTGGAGTCGCCCCCGTCGTAGCCAGCGTCGCAAAAGAGATGAACATCGTGACGTTCGCCCTGCCGATTCTCCCATTCGACATCGAAGGGGAGCAGAGAAAGAAGGTCGCGGCAGATGGCGTTGCCAAGCTCAAGGATCAGGCGAGCTTCATGGTGGTCCTGGACAACAATAGGCTGACGGCCCTTGGTGCTGACCTGCCTATGTCAGAGGCGATGAAGATCGTCGACCGAAGCGTGATGAGGATCATTGAGACCTTCAGCGAGCGGACGAATTCGTACATAACCAGCATAATGGAGGACATCTCAGGCTATGTGGAGACTTTCGAGGAGCCGGCTCCTTCGCCGCCGGAGCCTGAGCAGGGAGAGCACTTGATACATGCGGATATAGATCCGATGTTCAACAGCTTCGGCCCGAACATGTTTGGGTGAGGGCCGGAAAGAAAAGCTCCAAGGGCGCTGGCTGGAATGCCTGGGATATTGGCCTCCGAAGTCGGCGAGCCAGCGTCCCCGAGACAAACCCATTAACCACCATTCTTGTCATATATGCCAAATCATTTTTCAGTTCAGAAGAGCTACGCCCACCCCGTGAAGATAGGTTTCTTGGTGAACCCGATCGCGGGAATGGGCGGTGCGGTAGGGCTAAAGGGGACGGACGGAGAGGCAATTCAGCGGGAGGCCTTAGAAAGGGGCGCTCGATTGGTCTCGCCAAATAGAGCACGAGAGGCGCTCGTCCGGATCAAGGAATCGAAGCTGCAGCTCGATTTCCTGACATGCTCGGGGGAGATGGGACAACAGGAGATGGACTCTGAGGGACTGGCCTACAAGGTTGTCTACAACGCGCCTGCCAGAACGACAAGGAACGATACGCTCGCAGCCGCCAGGGAGTTCCAAAGACACAACGTCGACCTGATCATGTTCGCTGGTGGAGACGGGACCGCGAGGGACGTCCTCGAAATAGCCGGAACGAAGACCGCCATACTGGGGATTCCAACAGGTGTGAAAATGCATTCCGGGGTATTCGCACTCACGCCCCAACATGTTCACGACATTCTCGCAACTTTCAAGAGGACTGGCTTGACGAAGGAAGCAGAAGTCATGGACGTTGATGAGGAATGCTTCAGAAAGGGCATTGTGAGGGCCAGACTCTACGGGATCGCACGCGTCCCTGATGACGCAGAGGCACTTCAGGAAAGCAAGCAATCATACGGTTCGGGAACGAGCGATGAAGAGGCTGAAGAGATCGGCAAGTATATCGCGGATTCCATGAAGAATGATGTCGCATACATACTCGGACCAGGGAGCACGACCATGAGAATAGCTGAAGCCCTGGGACAGAAGAAAACCCTCCTAGGAGTAGATGTCTATCTCAACAAGAGGCTGCTTTTGGAGGATGCTCAAGAAAGGCAGCTCCTGGACGTGCTGAACAGGCAGCCAGATGCGAGGATAGTCGTCTCACCGATCGGCGCCCAGGGATTCTTCTTGGGGAGAGGGAACCAACAGATATCACCTGCGGTCGTTCGGCGCGTTGGCATTGACAAGATAGAGATCGTTGCGAGTCCAACGAAGCTGAGGTCAACCCCGCAACTCAGAGTCGACACCGGGGACCGAGGGCTGGACGCCAGTCTCGTGGGGACAGCAAAAGTGGTGACAGGATACAAGCGCAAACGCGTTGTCACTATTCGTTGATGCCGGCCTGAGCCGCGTACTTCTCCTCTTCCTCAAGATACCGCCAGGAGGCATCAACAGCGCTCTGTATCTCGGAAATCTCTGACTCTGATAAATGCGAGAACCTTCCCTGTAGCTTCAGGTACTCCGACACCGGCAGCCCCTTGCCCTTGCGGGTGATTCGAACCCTTCCATGCTCTATCTCGTACAGAGGGAACATGTGAGTTTCCACAGCCAGCCGCGCTGCCTCGACGCTCAGCATCGGGTTCAGACGCCATCCCGGCGGACATGGAGACATCGCGTGGATGAATTTGAAGCCCCTGATGCCCTTCGCCTTCTGTATCTTCTTGATGAAATCTTCGGGGTGGGCAATCGAAACCGTAGCCGCGTAGGGTATCCTGTGGGCTTGCATGATTGCCATGATATCCTTTTTGGCCTCGTGCTTGAAGTCGTGCGTTGTGCCAACTGGCGTAGTGGTCGTCCAGGCACCCCAGGGAGTCGAGCCGCTGCGCTGAATCCCAGTGTTCATGTATGCCTCGTTGTCGTACATGACGTAGATTGCTTCTGTCCGTCGCTCCGCGGCGCCTGACATGGCCTGCAGGCCGATGTCGACCGTGCCTCCATCCCCTGCGAATCCTACGATATTGACGTCCTTGATGCCCTTGATATCAAGAGCCGCTCTGAGACCAGAAATCGCTGCTCCAGTTGCTTCGAACGCCGTGTAGAGTATGGGCACCTTCAGGCAATTGCTAGGCCAGTAGCCTGGCATGACAGCCCAGCAGCATGCGGGAATCGAGACTATCGTGCGTTCCCCCAGGGCCTTCAGCAAGTACCTCATCACGAGATTCGCACCGCACCCAGGGCAGCCTGTACTACCAGGATATGTGAACTCCTCCTCTGGTATCGTGGTCTTCGCCATCAGCGCCACCACCTTGGAAGTCCTGCAACATCCACCCACTCGACCTCGGACTCCTCACCACGCTTTGTGACCAACTGAATGTCCTCGAACACCCTCTCGATCGTCTTAGGAGTGATATCCCTTCCACCAAGCCCGGCAATGTAGTTCTTAGTGACCGGTCTCTTGGGACAGTTGTAGAGCGAGGCTTTGACCTCGGAGAACATCGCGCCCGCGGCTCCGAAGGTGTAGCTCCTGTCCAGAACCCCAAGACCAGCGACTCTGCTGCCGAGCGCCCTAATCTCGTCGTGGGGGAATGGCCTGAAAGCACGCACGCGAGCCAGGCCGACAGGGACGCCCTTCGATCTCATGCTGTCGACAACATCCTTTGCCGTGGCCGCGACTGAGCCCGCAGTCAGGAGGACAACCTCGGCATTCTCGCATCTGTAGAGCTCCAGAAGACCGCCATGCTCCCTCCCAAAGACCTGCTTGAACTCCTGCTCCACCCTCAGTATCCGATCGTGCGCCGCCTTCATTCCCAACATTGCCTTGTACCTGAATTCCATGTATTGGTCGGGCTTCACCAGAGAGCCGAAGCCCATGGGTTTTCCGACTTCAATCTTGAACTCGGGCGCGTAGGCCGGGAGGAAACTGTCGACCATCTCCTGGTCAGGAATGTCGACTGGCTCAGAAGTGTGGGAGAGGATGAATGCGTCCTCGATGATCATCGCGGGCAACATCACGCCCTTGCTCTCACAGATCTTGTACGCCATGATGATGGTGTCCAAGACCTCCTGGTTGCTCTGACAGAAGAACTGTAGCCAGCCGGTGTCCCTCTGGGCAATGGAATCCATGTGGTCGACCCAGACGCTCCACGGCGGAGCCATCGCCCGGCTGACATTCGTCATGACGATTGGCAGCCTGGCACCGGAGGCCCACATCAGGACCTCGTGCATGAGCGTCAGCCCATGAGAGCTCGTAGCGGTGTATGTTCTCGCTCCGGCAGTCTCCGCGGCGATACAAGCCGCCATGGCGCTGTGCTCGCTCTCAACAGGCACGAACTTCGCGTTCAGCTCGCCCGTGGACACGAACTCCGCCAGTTTCTCTACGATTGATGTCTGTGGGGTGATAGGGTAGGCCGCGATAACCTCCGCTCTCGAGAGCTTGGCGCCATACGCTGAGGCGTAGTTGCCCGTCATCAAGGACCTCAATCGCTGCCCTCCTTGACCATGACTATGCACTTCGAAGGACACTCGTGAGAGCAGATGCCACAGCCCTTGCAAAATCTGAAATCTATCTCTGGAACGCCTTCCACCAGGACTATCGCCGCGTCAGGGCAGAACTTCCAGCAGATGGTGCATTTCTTGCACTTCTTCTTGTCGACGACCGGCCTGATGACTCGCCAGAGGCCCGTGATGTTCATCGTGCTTGGCATGTCCGCGATCGGGGTCAGCGGGATCTCTTCGTAGCTCTTCGTCAAGGCTGGACCTCCTTTGTTCGTTCGTAAGCCTCTTTGGCGGCAGAGACGTTCTCCTCCTCCTTCACGGGGGCATTCTGCCTTATGCTCTCTAGCATAGCGTCCAGCGAGATGATGTCGCACATCTTGACGAAGCCGCCCATCATTGCCGTATTGACGATGGGTGCTGTCTGCGACCCTATTCCGTGCGCTGCTGCGATGCTTGTAGCGTCGAGAACGAAGTATCTGAATCGTTGGTCAAGGCCCTCTAGCTTCCTCCCGTCCGGGTAGTTTATTAGGGCTCGACCCTGTGGCTTCAACCCTTCGAGCACGTCCACCCCTCGGAGAAGGGAGTTGTCAAGGACGACCACGTAGTCGGGCTCGTATATGCTGGACTTCATCCTGATGGGCTTGTCATCGATCCGCGCATACGCAGTGACGGGAGCTCCTCTTCGTTCGACGCCAAAAAACGGAAACGCAGAGACCTCGAACCCCATTCTAAATGCTGCCTCAGCCAGGATTTCGGAAGCGACGACGACTCCCTGGCCGCCTCTCCCGTGGAACCTGACCTCAATCAACGGTTACACCGTGTGATGAGTTAAGAGGTTCAACATATTAAGTATTGACCCACCTACAAGACTGGCCTTCCACGCGATGGCTGTGTCACTCGGCCACAGGCTCGCACTCTCATCCATGCCCGAACATACATATCTGGAGCAGTGCTATTTCCCGGCGTGAAACGGGAATTCTCGGGCTTGTATGCTAGAGCGTTCTGTCACTCCACCGAAGATCTGGAGAAGGTCAAGCGCTCGATGACGAACGCCCTGGGAGATGTCGAACTGAAGGTCACGAGCACTGAAGGATACCACGGGAATCCAATCCTTCTGTTGGATGCAACTGTGACCGATGTGGACGACATCGTTGAGTTCTTCTCAAAGCTTGGTCCAGATGGAAGGGAAATCATCCTCGAAACACTCGGATCAAGGCTTGACGACTCGTGCAATCTTTTCGTCCGGTTGAACAAGCAGGCGGCTTTCAAGGAGGACGTGCAGCTCGAATCAGGAGATGATGTGATATCGATCCGCATTCACGTCAACGCATTCCCAGCAAGAGGCGATATCGCGAGAGAAATCGTCAAGCAGTTTCTGAATTGTAGTCTGCTCACCCCCATACAATAACCAAGCATCGTGAAAGAACAAGGGACATACGATTCATTCTTATATTGAGCGAAATATCTGTCCGTCCAGCCGGAGAAATGCAGGGGTAGCCAAGCCCGGCCAACGGCGCAAGGCTTAGGACCTTGTCCAGCAGTGGTTCCGCGGTTCGAATCCGCGCCCCTGCACCAAAACCCAATGCAAGCGCACATCACTTCTTCTCGCGCGGGGCAAACAGTTCGCAGCCAGCCTCGTACTCAGCCTGTGACAAGAACTTGCGGTAGACATTGTCAGGAAAGCATCCGCGCTGGGACCCGCGCATCGAGAGCCAAGTACAATATCTGCAGGTCCTGCCAGAGCCGCGCCTGGCAGAGGCTAGGACGATGAGCTCTTCGCGCGTGTATGAGTCTCTATCCCCTTGGTTCATGCCTATTACCGCACAGTGTGGGTCGAAGCTACTGAGTCTTTCCATTGATGAACCGCGCTAGAATATATACCTCTGGGTGCATCCACGAGGGCGTGAAGTTTGTCTACTGTGCCAAATGCAAGGAGCTGCGGGTCAAGCCCTGGTACGCCAGGAGGGTGAGATGCGGGAGATGCAGGGGAGAGGGAAAGGAGATCACAGTCCCGAAGAGCGGCCTCTCATACCTGATCTATGTCATGATGATTTTCGTCACCGCGGCGGCAATCATGAATGTGAATACCGAGAATGATTTGTACTTCTATCTGGCGATAGGGGGAACGGTCGCACTAATAGCAATCCAGTTCATCGACATATCGCGCGGCGAGAAGTACGCCAGAGCGAGGATCCGGCCGACCACCTCAGATGTCGATGAGTTCAGGAAGCGTGGCTGGAGCTAGTTTCAGGACGACGAGATAGACATGTTGTTCCGAAGATGACATCGTGGCCGAAGCAGCACGCACATCCATTCTCTCGTATGTCGTCCAAGTAGGGTCGCTGACAATCAGCACTGGCTGGTCAATGAGACGGGCCACGCTGTATGAGACTAGCAGTGGGGACATCCCTGGAGGGCATATCTCGAGCAAGATCCCAAGAAAGAGCTGGTTTAGAGATGCGAAAACCAGAGAATCGCCACCGTTTTCGATACACTCCATCTCAACCAGGAGGCAATCCGAGACTTGGTCTTTCGCGTCGAGCTCAGCCTCCGGAGAACTCGGGATCACGATGGACCGCCCCACGGATGCTTCCAAGAAGACGCCTAGGATCATCCCAGGATCACATCGTCCAATACCAGGACTGTCCAGGCCAGAGGCGCTAGTCTGCCCGAAGTAGGAAGAACAGACGTTGGTTACAAGCATAGCTATCGCGAAGAACACCATGGCGTCCAGAAGAGCGAGCTGCCCGTCTCTCGCATTCCAACTCTTACCACGCAACAACGCGCGCCTCCACTATGGCGATCACGCCATTTTCGTCCAGTGCGTTTAGCAGTCTAGTGGCGGAACCGGCATCGCAGGCCGGTCCACGAACTGAATCCGATCCTTGGCACAGAAGCTCATAGCCTGGATGGTGCATGATCATTGCTGCTGCGAAGTGTCGCCCACTCGCGAGACTCCGGCATATGTCTGTGGTGTTAAGCTGGCGGATATGTCCCAGCGTGGGCAATCCCCCATCGACTGGCCGGCAATGGGACACAAGGCCGTCCACCATGTGAACGGCGATGAACGAGAGCTCCTCGTTCTCGCGGGCTCTCGAAATCTCCTCGCTAGCAAAAACTCCAGTCATGATAAGAGACGAAATGCCAGCAAGCACGAATAACATCACGGGAAGGTCTTCGAAGAACCCACCGACCCCGCTGTCGTCGATTCGCATCAGGTGACAGCAGGGGGCGCAACCAAGATTCCCACCACCTCTACATGTAGTTTACAGAAAGTGCTCCACTAGAAGAACGCAGCGTCAGATTCGCCGTCTCATGAGACACCGCATAAGCAAAGGACCAACCAAGAGACTCGCCCCGACCATCACAAATGGGATGGGGTGCCCGCACTCCTTTCGAGATGATGAGGGGCTTCAGCTGGATATTGAATGCACGTCATGCTCTGGGGCGCACGATCTGGTCAACAAGAGATGTGCGGCGGGCATCCTCAGAGTGCTCTCGGATGGGCCAAAGCCAGATTCAATTATCCTCAGATGGTATATGCACAAGAGATACCGAGGTGCGGCCGTCAATTGGATAAACCTCACAGCGGAGGAGTTGTCAACGCTCGAAAGAGCGTTGGGATCCGCTGAGACCCCGTCAGACAAAAGATGTCGGACATGCCCCGCCAGTAAGGAGCGAGTGATATCGGCGCTGAGGCTGAGAATCTTGGATGACCCATTCTCGTACGCCTCAAGCCCTGCTGATGTGATCAAGGATGTCAAAGAGCGATTTCCCAAAGGGAATTGCGAGAGACGCTCTGACTGCGTTAGAAGCGGTCTGATTGCGAGGTCTACTATAAGGGCGGCGGGAGATTGAGAGGCTCGACCACGAAACCGCGCATAGTGAATTCAGAGGAGTCAATACCGCAAACCACAACGGTCATCAGACCGCTGTCAAGGCGGTTTGGAAGTGCCAAGAACGATGTCAACGTGGCCTCAAGGCCATGCTTCTCGTCATCGTGGATCGAGGAGGCGCCAGGACCGCCCGAGGTTCCTGTCGATGTGTATGATGTGCACGGCATTCTAGTCAGGGTTTTCTCGCCCAAGGACTCAAGTTGCGGAATCTACACGATTGACCTGCCAGAGTACCGCCTGAACCCTTCCCAGCTCCAGATGTTGTCAGAAGCGATCTCGAGGATCACCACCATCTTGCCGATGAACATCGACTTGAGCTCTCTCGGAGTCGCGAGGCCATTCATCAAAGAGAAGGCGAAGGACTACATCTATGGCCGCCTGGCGATCAGGTCGGCGAGGACGGCAACAGACAAGCAACTCGAACTCGAGGCCGATCACCTAGCCGAACTCCTGTGCAGGTACACTGCAGGGTTTGGGGTCCTCGAGACACTCATCAAGGACGAGAATGTGCAGGACATCTACATCGACGCGCCGTCCAGCCAGGTGCCCGTGCACTTGGTGTTGAGATCGGACATGCCAGAGACCGTCAGACAGAAGTGTCGGACGAACATATTCGTCGGCAGACGCGATCTTCAAGGGCTGGTGTCCAGGATCAAGTTCGAGACAGGGCTGCCGTTCTCCGAAGCGCATCCCGTGCTCGAGGCCGAGCTGAAGAGGCTAGACGCCAGGATCACGCTAGTAGGCCCGCCATTGAGCGAGAAAGGCGTGTCCGTAGCGATAAGGAAACACGCCACGGAGACGTGGACCATGCCAATGCTTGTGGCGAACGGAACCCTGTCGCCTCTTCTCGCGAGCTTCCTTTGGGCGTGCGTGATCGGCAGGAGAACAGTCCTCGTCGCCGGGAGCCGTGGGGCAGGCAAGACCACGCTCCTTGCAGCCATGATGCTCGAGTTTCCATTGTCGCAGAGGATACTTCTAATTGAAGACACACCGGAAATCCCGATCCGGCGCATACAGGATCTTGGATATGATCTGCAAGCCTTTCGTTTCTCAGGAGGCGGCGAGCAAGTCGCTGCATCCGCGAGAGAGGTCCTCAAGGTCAGCTTGAGAATGGGAGAGAGCGCAATAATCATCGGAGAGGTCAGGGGCGAGGAGGCGAGCGTCCTGTACGAGAGCATGCGCGCTGGGAGCGCGGGATCGTCCGTTCTGGGCACTATTCATGCGAACTCAGCAAGAGGCGTCTTGGACCGCGCAGTGGAGGACCTGGGGGTCTCTGAGAGGGCGTTCTCGTCAACTGACATCATCGTAGTCATTGACCTCGTGAGGTCTCCGGACGGGACCAGGTTCAGCAGGAAGGTGGCGGAAGTTTCGGAGGTCGCTTACGAGAATGACAAGGTCAGACTCGTGCCTTTGTTCGAGATTGAACCTGGCTGCCATTGCGCCAAACCCAGGGAGGGGCTATCCGAGAACAGCAGGGCCATCATGGGCATAGCATCTTCCCTCGGGACGACTCCCGCCAGGATACTCGAGATTATCAAAACGAGGGCTCACTCAGACCAGATACTCTCAGAGAAGCTGGGCCCTGGCCGCGGGCTCATGGGCATGGTTCAGGACCGCCTGAGGGTCCAGTCGAACGAGGTCCTTTCGCGCGACCTGTTCTGCCAGGACGGGCCTGAATCCGGCCTCAGCAAGTGGAGGGCGTGGTTTGAGAACGCGCAAAGCAAGCCGGCCGAATAGTAGGTCAGCGTACGAGGCCCTGTGTCATGGGCTAGAGATCCTGGGCAAAGCGATTGGAGTCCGTGCCAAGAGCGAACTCGCAATCGCGACGAGAGAGTCATCGGGCGATCAAAGCCCAGGAAGGAAATGGCTTTCCAAGGCACGGTACGATGCCGGGACGAGCAGAGCTGCGGAAGTCCAGGCGCACCTGGACTTAGCGGTCTTACCAATGGCAGTTGAAACTGTCCTGGCAGCATCGAAGACGGTTTGGATCATTGCAGTATCGGCATTGTTGCCCTGCTCTGCGCTGCTGATCATCATGCTGGGCACTTGGCCATGGTGTGCGATGCTCCCTACATCGATACTGGCAGCCTATGCGGCAAAGGAGGCAATCCTCGGATACCCCCGATCGGCCGCGAGCAAACGCGCAGGCAGCATCCTTAAAGGATCATCCAGCGCGATCAACCTCATGATAATGAGCCTGAGATTGCACCCGTCCCTCCCAAAGGCGATTGATTTCGCCTCGCGCTCCGATGGCGATTTCTCCAAGGAGCTGAAGAGATCAGTCTGGGAGGTCATCATGTGCCGGTACCCGAGCTTCGAGGACTCACTCCAAGCCCTGTCAGGCCGTTGGAGTACGTATTGCAGGGATCTCAAGTCCGCCATTAGCGCTCTCGTGACCGCCTCGTGCGAGGCCACGGAGGAGGGAAGGCGAAGGGCGCTTGATAGGGCTAACAACGCGGTAGTGACTGGAGCGAAGAGAAGGATCGAGGAATATGCACTCTCCCTATCGGTGCCAAGCATGGTCATGTTCGGTGTGGGCATTCTGTTGCCCATGATGGTCGGCTCATTCCTGCCGATGCTCTCCTGGGGCGTGTGGTCTGGTCACAGCCTCGGCGTGAGCATAGATGATTCCAGCAATAACATGATGGTCGAGACCCTCTTCCTGATGAACTTCCTGTTTCCCGCGATCGCCTTGGTCGTTGCCGTCGAAGCCGTTTCGCGGCACCCCCTCGAGGAGAGAGCGCCTCAGGCAAATGGATCTCACGACACGCTTGTCTATGAGGGCGCGTTGACCATCACACTCATGATCGCTCTTGGAACGCTCTCTACCCTTCTCGTTCATGGCTTCTTGGTCTATCCCGCGATCCTCTTCGCAGCCGTTCTGCCGATCGCTGGCTGGCTGGGGATCTCAGGCTCGAAGCACAAGACCAGGGCGAAGACGTCGGAGCAGCAGGGACAGGAGGACGCCCTGTTCAGGACGGGGGCGTACATGGTCGAAGGCGAGAACTTCGAACTAGCGCTGGACAAGGCCTCTCTGGATCACAGCGCGGGCGGTGCCCGACTTCTCAGGTGCATATCACTCCGGACCAGTGCGATGGGCCAGGACTTCCGCCAGGCATTGGAAGAGGAGGGGACGAAGGAGGGGGCAAAAAGCGTCTCAGAGGCTTTGGACGTGGTCAGACGGTCCGCCGAGAAGGACGAGCTCCGCGCTGGTATGCTGGCCATGGACCTTGCCGCGTACATCAAGGACCTGGCCGACCTCGAAAGAATTCTGAAGGCGAGGCTGAAGCCAACAATATCCATGATGAGGCTGACCACTCACCTCCTGGGGCCAATCGTTCTCGGCGTCACCTACGCCATCTACTTATCACTCGCCTCCATAACGGGGACAGAAGCGGGCTCGATGCCCGAGGGGATCCTGTTCCTGACGCTGGCTGCCTTCCTCGCAGAGACGAACTCGATAGTGAGCTACTTCGCGTGGGGCATCGAGGGGAAGGGCTCGAGAGCCGATCTGATGTGCTCTGTCGGCATCTGTCTTCTCGTCTCCGAGCTCATATACTGCGCAACAGCTGTCATCGCGTCTTGAGGCCGCGACGCTCACTGGGCAGGTTTGTGGATCTGGATCTTCTCCATGTTCCTCTCGAGCAGGGCAAGCTCTCTCTGCTCGAAAGCCCTTGGATCGACTGGAAGAATCAGCCTCGAGCTGCTCTGGGAGATATGGTCGCTTACCTGGTCGATTATCCTCAGGATCTTGTTGAAATCGTTGTTCGAGATAAGATACTCCAGCCCGTCCAGGAGTATCACCCCGTTGGGGTGCTCATCGATGAACTTGACCATCGTGTGGGTGAGAATGCCCAGGTTCGTCGGCGAGATGACCTCCTCCCCCGTTCTGGTCGCCAGCCAGTAGATCGGCGTGTTCTCGAGGCCGTACTTCTGTCTCACCAGTTCAGGATGCTGCCTGGTCACAGCGAGTCCAACCGTCTTCTTGGCGTCCGCGTCAGGAGTGTTGATGAGGTTCGTGAACGCGTCGAAGCTGACATCGGGGGGAGACTCCTCGACCACATAGCACCTGCCTGGAAGCAAGTTGTATTTCCGTGAAATGCCCAGGCCAGACTCCTTGAGACTCCTCTTCGTCTTTGACTTCTTGAAGAGGGAGAAGACCATCTAATCACTCCACATCGTCAGGACAGAGCTCAGCGCGATCGCATTTGTGGGCTTGAGCAGGAAGTCCTTTGCCCCGGCATCCAGGCTCTGGCGGACCATCGTCTTGTTGATAATGGAGCTCATCGCAATGACCGTCGTTTCGGGGTCGATTGCGAGCAGCTCTTTCGTCAACTCCACACCGGACTTGCCTGGAAGGATCATGTCGACGAATGTGAACTGCGGGCGTTCCTGCCTGAACACCTGAACGGCTTCCTCGAAGTTCGATGCCTCGGTGACATCGTGGAATCCTACCTTGACAAGGAGCTCTATCATCACTTTCCTGAAGGCCTCAGAATCATCTACTACGAGTATCTTGACCAAGAACAACGCCTCCTGGGGGCACAACGTAGATTGTCCGAGTGAGTATTTATCGTTGTCCAGAACTTCTCGGAGGGGGGTGAGATGGGCAGGCAATTGAGTTCCTGACGCCAGGCCTTTCCTCCAAGATCGTTTGGAGCACGGTGTCCATTAAGGTAGCGTGCCAACGTAGAAAGGACTTACAGGCTACCCATCTCAAGAGAATCTAGGTCAGACCGAGATGATATAAATTGCTCCTGCCTGCACTGGCAACTCGGGCAGAGTATGGACAAAGAGTTATATACTGGCACGGTTATTAATCGAATTGCTTTTGGCGCACTAGTTTTCGCCACAGGTGTTATTTCATGAACGACATTGACGAAGTCAAAAAGGGCACTACGACCGTGGGCATGGTCTGCAAGGAGGGAGTTGTCATGGCCACAGAGATGAGGGCCACCATGGGCACGTTGATTGCTCACAGAACCACCCAGAAGCTCTTCAAGATCGATGACAACCTAGGGCTGACAGTAGCTGGCGTGGTCGGAGACGCTCAGACACTCGCAAGATACATTACCGCGGAGGTCGAGCTGTACAAACTGAAGCGCGGCCAGCAGATGACGGTTCGGTCTGCGGCTACATTGACATCCAACATACTCGCGGGCAGCAGGTTCTACCCCTACTGGGTCGGCCTGATCCTCGGCGGTATGGACAAGGACGGTGGCCATGTGTACGCTTTGGACATGGTCGGTGGAGCCATCCCGGACGACTACGTGACGACTGGCTCTGGATCGCCCTATGTCTATGGTGTTCTCGAGGACCACTTCCAGAAGGGCTTGACAGTCAGTGATGGAATAGACCTTGCGATTCGGGGCTTGCACGCTGCCATGAAGAGGGATTCGGCATCGGGAGATGGGATGTCGATTGCAGCCATCACGAACGAGGGGTTCATCGTCCAGGACGAGAAGGAGATCCAGAAGCGCCTGGTCAAGATGAAGTTCACCTGATACGCTCACCGCACTCATAAAACACGGCATTTCGGCCGACAGCAATCAAACCTTTGAACTCAGTTGAGTGAATAAATGGGCATAGAGAAGATTCTAGAAGACGCGCGAGAGGCCGTCAAGAAGACGATACCCTCGCACATTGAAGTTACAGACGTTGATTTCGAGGGGCCAGTAATAGTCATTTACACCAAGAACCTCGAGGAGTTCGCGAACAACAACGACCTGGTCAGACAGCTCGCGCAGTCTCTCAGGAGACGCGTGGCGATAAGGCCGGACCCAAAAATGCTCGCGGACACCGAGAGCGCGGAGGAGAGGATCAGGAAGATCATCCCCGAGGACGCGAAGATCACAAACATCTATTTCGAGGATGACACGGGAGAGGTCACGATAGAGGCGATATCGCCCGGTCTCGTCATAGGGAAGCATGGAGCCATCCTCAACGAGATCAAGAAGGAGATTGGATGGGCGCCTAAGGTCGTGAGAGCTCCGCCAATACCGTCCAAGACCGTCGGAGAAATCAGGAACTACCTGAGAAAAGTCCAGGAAGAAAGGAAGGAGTTCCTGAGGAAGGTCGGGCGGAGGCTGATGCGCCAGCGGATAACCGACGAGACTTGGCTCAGGATCACAGCGCTGGGCGGGTTCAGAGAGGTAGGCAGAAGCGCATGCCTGTTGACTACCAGGGAGAGCAAGGTACTGATAGACTGCGGCGTAGCGGTATCATCTGACGACAATGGATCCACGCCTTATCTGAACGCGCCTGAATTGCAGCCGCTGGACTCGCTTGACGGTGTGGTGATCACGCACGCTCACCTGGACCACGCTGGCCTCGTCCCGGCCCTGTTCAAGTACGGGTACGAAGGTCCGGTCTACTGCACTGCACCGACGAGAGACCTTATGTCGCTCCTCCAGCTGGATTTCATCAAGGTAGCCGTTGGCGAGGCGAAGAAGGCGCCGTACGAATCGTCCCATGTTAGAGATGTCGTTCTTCACTGCATCCCCTTGAAGTACGGTGAGACCACGGACATCTCACCGGATGTCAGATTGACATTCCAGAACGCAGGGCATATCCTCGGCTCGTCGATAGCCCATTTCCATGTCGGAGATGGACTCTACAACGTCGCATTCACAGGAGACATCAAGTTCGAGAGGTCATGGCTCTTCAACGCGTCTGTGAATAAATTCCCCAGGCTTGAGACACTGGTCATCGAATCCACGTACGGTGGCTACCACGACATGCAGCCCAGCAGGCAGGAGGCCGGGAACGAGCTCAGGGAGATCGTCAGGACGACTTTGGCCAGGGGGGGCAAGGTCCTCGTGCCAGTATTCGCAGTTGGAAGGTCTCAGGAGGTCATGCTGGTCATGGAGGAACTGATGAGAAACCACCAGATCCAGAAAGCGCCAGTATACCTCGATGGCATGATATGGGAGGCAACTGCGATACACACAGCCTATCCAGAATATCTCAACAGCCAGCTCAGGACTCAGATATTCCAGATGGGGGAGAACCCATTCCTCTCGGACATTTTCAAGCGCGTCGATAGCGCCGATATGAGAGAACGGATATGTCATGATCCTGAGTCGTGCATCGTTCTGGCCACAAGTGGCATGATGAACGGCGGCCCCGTCATGGAGTACTTCAAGGCTTGGTGCGACGACCCCCTGTCAACATTGGTATTCGTCGGCTTCCAGGGCGAAGGGACGATGGGCAGGAAGATCCAGAAGGGTTGGAGTGACATCACTCTGAACGAGAAGGGCAAACCCCTGACACTCCACATGCGAATGGACATCGAGACGGTCGACGGCTTCTCAGGTCACTCCGACAGAAGGCAGCTCGTGAACTACGTGAGCACTTTGGAGCCAAGGCCGGAGCGAATTGTGATCAATCACGGAGAGGACTTCAAGTGCTCCGATCTGGCGAGCACTCTGTACAAGAAGTTCGGCATAGAGACAAGGGCCCCGATGAACCTCGAGACCATCCGGCTCAAGTGAAAGGGTCAGTCTGCAATCCTCAGCCTCGTCCTGCGGCTTCCAATCAACGTAACACGGCTGTCCTCGCGCTCCCTGAGCACTTCCATTGAAAGCAGGGATGCGAGTTTCGCAGAGAATTGGGATACTGACGCATGAGATGGCATGTTGTCCATGGTCATCCTAGTTCTCGAATCGCCAACAAAGACGTATCCTTTTGGCTCCACAAAGTCCGGCTCCGCGATATCATCGAGCTTGGCATACTCCTCCTCCCACCCCATGTTCCAACCGCTCACGAGCGTGTGGCGGACGACTCTCCGCGTCGAAAGTGAGGGAAGCAGCTCGAGAGTCTCCATCAGGTTGTCCCAAGCCCTCGGGAATTGCGGGACACACAGCCTCTCAAAAATGTCCGCGTTGGGAGCAGCCAGAGTAACATAGAGCTGAGTCGGGAGACATGATAGCTTGGCCAGAGCCTTTGGGACAGATCCGTTTGTTACGAGGAAGGTCGTCATTCCCTTGCGTCTGCAGAGTTCGATGAACTCGCCCAGTTTCGGATAGAGCGTCGGCTCACCAGAGAGTGAGATAGCGACCTGGTTTGGGGATCTAGCTTCCTCCCACAGAGACGGATCACATCTCTTATCGCCCTTGAAGCCCGAGACTAGGAGGCTCTGCTCTCTGAGGCAATTCTCGAGCAGCTCCTCCGGTTCTGGATACTTCTTCTCGCCAATGCCAGTCATCCCGTGATAGCGCCAACAGAAGAGGCATCTGAAGTTGCAGATATTCACAGTGGGCGTCATCTGCAGGCAGCGGTGAGACTTGATTCCGTAGAATTCCTCCTTGTAACAGGGCCGGCCATAGATCAGTTTCTGGCGCATCCAATGGCAGAGCTTGACTGCTCCTACGCCAGCCACCACCTTGTATTGTTGTCTTTCCAGATGTTCTATTGTACGCTTGTCCAAATCCATCGTGCCTCAGAAGACAGAAGAGCTGCGTCGGCTGCGCCCCGATCCTGCCGATTTCTTCCTCCCTACATCGCTGGAATCTGTCCCATACGAACTGCCGTGAGCCAGTCTGATCACTTCAGTCACATCCTTCGAACCGGGATCCTTGCCCAGCAAATACGCAACGTCGCCTTCGTCTAGCTCGACCTCTCTTGCGAGATTGACCAGAAGTTGCCTGTCGTTTCTTGCGAGCACGCACATGTAGGGAAGCATCGCATCCGATGCACGCCTCTTTGAGGTATGGAAGTAGTCAGCCATCTTCCCAGCTATTGACTCGCGAGAGGCGCGGAGGCCTCTTGCGCGAGACATGACAATGAAGTGACTCGGGAATCGATACTCGCCAGCCTGGAGTCTCTGCGCGTCCCTGTGGGTCAGAGCAACACCTGATGTCATCATTTCCTTGGCATAGGCCCAGAGCGCATAATGCTGGGTAATTCTTGTCCAGCCCAAGTAGACATCAGCCCTGGAAATCGCGTCGAACGCGTTCGTCAGCTCCGTGGGGTTTCTGAACTCAGATGGGATGCTCTCTTCGATCCATTTCTCCAGCTCATCGGGCGTCATATCAAGATCCAATGTTGAATCGCGAGCGTCCCTTGCGGTGCGCGCAGCGAACATGCCGCGAAGAGCACGGTCGAGCTCCTTGACTTGATTCCGCTTTCCGAGGGATCCAGCATCATCAATCTGGGTATCGAGGCGGCCCTCAACAAGCATCTCCAGATCATTGATGGCAGCTCTCAAATCGCCGCCTGCGTTATCGGCTATTCTGTCAAGGATCTCTGGCACAACAGACACCTTCTCGTTCTGGGAGATTCTTCTGAGTACGGCAACGATTGCACGAACATCGAGTCTGTTGAAAGTGACCTTGTCTGCGAGACTCTTAAGAGCGGACGCCTTTCTCGACAGTTCATAGTAGTCATTCACAATGAGGATAATTGGCTGGCCAGACTCCCTTATTGTCTCGACTATCGCCTTCGCCCCTCCGTAGTCCTCGCGTCCGAAGAGGTTGTCCGCCTCATCGAGGATTATCAGCTTGCGGCCGCCCTGGGTGGAGCTCATGAAGTCACCGTTGCTTGAGAATGTCTGGCTGACAGCGCCCATGCCGGCAACCTGACGAACCGAGTTGGCGTTCCTGTTGTCAGAGGCATTCATCTCGACTATGTCCCATCCGAAATCAGCCGCAAGAGCTAGTGCCGCGCTCGTCTTCCCAGTACCAGGTTCTCCCCTCAGCACGATCGCTTTGTAGCGAGGGGATCCGCTCTGCCAAGACTCGGCCCAGCGCTTGAGAATCCGAATCGAACTCTCGTTGCCAACGATCTCCGTGAGCGATTTCGGGCGGTACTTCTCTGTCCACTGCTCGTGCATTTCGACACTGAGTGATGCCTTGCATATTATAGATTATAGTATACTAGTCGGAAAAAGCGCCATCTGATGGGCGCGGAAGGCGACTTCTATATCAGAGGTATATTTGTAAAGCTGATTTATTTGCATACAATAACAGTTTAGCTCATAACTATACATCATCAGATAGGACGAAAGAGCTGGTGTGATTGGAGGCTACAGTGGCAGTCGCAGGCTCACGCACAGGTTTTCTGTCCGTCTCATCGGACGTGTCGTCGGTTTCCATGCCTGGCAATGGGTGCTTCGAGTACTCCTCCTTCCTGTCATCGATGTCCATTGTGAGATATATCGCAGTCACTTCAATGCTTGAATGACCCAGGTTCTGCTGAAGCGTTCGGAGATCGATTCCTGACTTGAGGGCGTGCACAGCATGGGTGTGTCGCAGGACATGAGGATGCCTCTTGTCCTTGTCGATCCCGACCTTGCTGGCATAGTTGGAGACGAGTCGCTCCACTTGCCTCCTGGATAGCTGCCCGCGTTTGTTGGAGACAAACAAAGAGTCACGCTTATTCTTCCGAGTGCCAATGTAATCCCTCAGCATGGCTCTGGTCCAGCTGTTCACAATCGGGACCTTCCGCCCCTCCTCATGTCTCTTCGCCTCCTGAATGGTGATCTCTCCTGCCTCGAGATCCACGTCACCGATTGACAAGGCAGTCATCTCCCCTACCCGCATTCCGGTCTCATAGAGCAGCTTGAGAATCAAACGGTCCCTCATTCGTCGCGGTGCCTCGAGCAAAGCCTTGAGCTCGGCCTGCTTGAGATACTTGCGCATTATCGGTTCCCCATCCCTTCGCCCCTTCGGACGAATGTCGGACGAACTATTGCCGCGGAGGCTATATAAAAATGTCGCATTTTGGCTCCAAAACGCCCTGGGACCTACGCACCCCCCATGACACCCCCTTTAAAAAGGCAACATATGCCCTATTTGTTGCCGTTTTTCGCAACAAGTCCTTCCAGAACAGAATACCAGAGGCAATTCGCAGGTATTATGGATGCTATTCTGTAGCACGGAACGCCGAAAACACCGGAAATCCTCATAACGAAAGGCAGAAAAACACGGTTCCGTGCAACAGATCCTAATCTTGCCCCCGTAGGGGCAAAGCCGAGGTCTCAATTATACCTACCAACTATACTAGTATATTTGATTCTAGTTATTGATTAACTAATATAATGCACATCGTAAATTCTGTCGGACGGCGGCAGACATATGATACGTGTTAACGTGCCGCTTTCTATTGACAATCGCTAGCACGTATCACTGTGGTGAGCACAAATGTCATGGTGACAATCCAATCGGGCTAGGCAAGAATTGACCCTACATTCCTAATCGACTGAGCAGCTCAATCATGCATGAAAGTGGCACGAACATCCATTAGCCAGACATATCTGAATTGTTGCATGAACAGGACCTGCTTTTCGATCAGCGGGCCCCTATGGTTGGATTCTCGAAACAGCGCCTGCCTGAAATCTAACGAGTCTCCTCGTATTAACTAGAAAACTAAAATAATAGATTAGATTCTGAGTATTACGCCACAATTATAGCTATGACATATACATATGCAGGACTGCAATCGAAATCATGCAAAATAGCGCAACCCGAAATTGGGATTATCAATCGATTTCAAGGCGACGACACACGGACTTCACGCATTAGCGAGGAGCCACGATGAGCTGACAAAGGATCAATATCGAACGCAATCCCAGCTCGTGCGAGAGTGAATGGTACATTCTAGTGACGATCTTCTTCGTTGGCCAGCGCATATGAGAGCAATTCGAAGAAAGTTCGAAAAAAGAGGACGACGCTCACAGGCTTGCGCAGAGGGCGTGGTTGATGGCAGGGAGGAAAGACTACTAATCAGACATCTGTCGTTCACCCCCAGAAGAAGGTTGGATTTCCACTTCCCGAATACGTGCTAACGATTGGAGCGTGAATATCTTGGTCGTGCCATATTCTGAACTTAGAATCGCAGCAAACAGACGTAAAGAAAGTCTTCTCACGACTCTGGGGGAATTCGTACGACATCCCTCGATTGCATTCGTGGACAAGAGAGGTGTTGAGGCGTGCGCCGTAGAGGTTGAACGAAAGCTCGGGAGGCTTGGCTTTCGCGTTTCACGCTTCTGTGAAAAGGGATCCCCGCTGATATTGGCCGAGAGGGACGTTGGCGCGCGCAAGACTCTCATGTTCTACCATCACTACGACGTTCAGCCCCCGGGGCAGCTCGATCTCTGGAAATCGTCCCCTTGGAAGCTCGAGGTGAAGGAGGACAGAGTCTATGGAAGAGGCACCTCTGATGACAAGGGCCCGCTGGCAGCAAGCCTCGAGTCCGTAGAGATGCTCGAAGAGATGCTTGGAAAGCTTCCCGTCAACGTCAAGTTCGTCGTAGATGGAGAGGAAGAGGCAGGGCCGATGAACCTGCCCAGATTCATTTCGAAGAACCCGGGATTCATGAAAGCGGATGGGTGCATCTGGGAAGCGGCCTCTGCTATGCCTAACAGTCCCTCAGAGGTTATTTGCGGAATGAAGGGCGACGTCTATTTTGAGCTCAGGATAGGTGGCGCTCCGAGGTTCCCGCTCACCGATGTTCACTCAAGCGAAGCCGGGGTCGCACCTAGTGCAGCGTGGAGATTGATTTGGGCGTTGAACAGTCTCAAGGACGAGAAAGAACGCATACTCATCGACGGTTTTCTAAAGCAGATATGGAAGCCCGATGAAGACGACCTCGCGGCTATTAGGGACCATGAATCGGAGCTTGGTAGCAATCTAAAAAAGAAATACGAAGTTGAGAACCTGGTTCTCGGAAGAGACGGATTCGAATTGACATCCGCACTCTATTTGGACCCGACGATTTCAATCTGTGGTCTCACGAGTGGTCACCAAGGACCAGAGGACATGACAATCGTTCCATCAAGTGCGAGTGCGAAGGTCGACATCCGCATTGTTCCTGATCTTACTGTCGAGAAGACGGAGCAGCTACTTCGAGCACATCTTAAGAAAAAGGGATTCGATGATGTTCAGGTCATATCCAAGGGAGGGTATGACCCAGGCAAGACCCCTATTGGTCATCCTTTCGTTAGGTTGATTCATAAGGCAAGTTCGGAAGTTGTGAGTCCCGCGAAGGCGAACATAATCCCGATGACATCCGCTTCGGGACCTGTCTCATACTTCACGCCCCATGTGCCGATATGCATGACATTCAGCTACGACGAAGCAGTCGGGACGAATTCGCACGCCCCGAACGAGAACGCACCGCTTGAGAGCATTGAATGCGAGATTGCCTTCACCGCACTAGTCGCACAAAGGTTAGCGGAGATGAAGTGACGTGATCTCGTGCGCATCGGCAGGCGATTGCCGCGCCTAGGAGCAAGGTCTGATAAAGCGCTTCAGAATGCCCGAGAAGCCGATGCGCAAATAGCGACATTTCCTGTGGAGGGCTCCGCCGCTTCCTATGGAGTCAGTGCGAGATTCTTGGGTGTCTGTAATATACTAATTCAGTATTTATGGAGCCTAGGCCCAGGAGGGAGAGGAATCAGCCCACGGAAGAAACTCGCCATAGTGGCAACCACGGCGGCCGTCGCCATAGTAATTGTGGCAGTCGGCCTTGCGTCGTTGAAGCCGAAGGCGAATCCGGAGTCTGTGAACGAACTACCGGAAGCGCACTTCGGCTGCAATGCTAACGGCCTGATGGTCGCTGTGAACGCATCAGAGTCGTTCGATCCTGATGGAAACATAACGAACTACACCTGGGACTTCGGAGACGGGGCTTTTGGATCCAATGTCACATCAGAGCACGGGTATGCTCAAGAGGGAACATACACGATTACGCTGAATGTGACCGACAACAGCGGCGATTCGAACTCCACCTCGCAGCAGGTCACACTTACAGTTGTGGTGGTCAAGAGCAACCCCATAGCTGAAATCGTCGTGATCTCAAACGAGAATGGAACGGTCGTCCTGAGCGGTAGCGGATCCTTTGATCCGGACGGCGGAGCGATTGAGACATATGAATGGTCCTTCGGGGATGGCTCTACGGAGTCGGGAGCAGTGGTCACGCACGTCTATGCTGTGAACGGCACCTACAGCGTGACGCTAACTGTCACCGACGATGAGAGCGCAACCAACTCCACATCAGTGGATGTGAAGGTCACCATTTCCAAGAACCCGCAGCCGGAGCAGATAGGTCCTCCCGGGTTGTACAATGCGATCGAAAACCATCAGGAACGGGTAGACGATAAGCCGCAGCTGCAGAACTCACTGAATCACCTTGAGAGCAACCTGCAGAGGTGGCTGGAGAAACACGGACCCTGAACGTGATGCGAAAACCCGAAATTTGAAGGGGCCCTCGTGGCCTCTTCAACTAATCTTTCTTTCCCGTGATTCTTGCCCTCTTGTGCGTTCTTGAGATCTGCATTCAAACTCTCTACTGTAGAACGAAAAACATCAGAATTGGTTTTGGAGGCTCTCGCCTCCGTAATGTTTGTGATGCTCCGGCTGATTACATCATGCCTGGGGGCATGCCGCCCATGCCACCCGGACCGCCTGCGCCGCGCGGAGGCTTCATCTCTTCTGGGCTCAGCTTCCTTGAGGCGATCACATCATCAATCCTGAGGATCATCGAAGCGACCTCGGTTGCGGATTGGATTGCCTGCGTCTTCACCCTCAGGGGCTCGATTACCTTCGCATCGATCATGTCCGAGACCCTGTTCTCTAGCACATTGACCCCAAAGTTCTTCCCAGTCTTCTTGTTGTGAGCACTCTTGAGCTCGATGAGCACGTCAATCGAATCCATGCCCGCGTTCTCTGCGAGAGTCCACGGGATGACTTCCAACGCCTCCGCGAAAGCTTCTATCGCGAGTTGCTCTCTGCCGCCCACGCTCTGCCCGTAGTCCTTCAGCCTCAGGGACATCTCGATCTCGGGCGCTCCTCCGCCTGCGACCGCCACTTCATCTTCGATTGCCACGGCGACAACCCTGAGCGCGTCGTGCAAGGCTCTCTCGACCTCATCCACAACATGTTCTGTGCCACCGCGTATGAGCACGGAGACCGCCTTCGGATTCTTGCAGCCTGTCACGAAAGTCATGTCCGAATCGGATATCTTGATCTCCTCAACCTGCTCCGAATGTCCTAGCTCTGCAGATGAGAGGTCATCCAAGTTGGTGATGATCTTCCCGCCTGTCGCCTTCGCGAGCTTCTCCATGTCCGATCTCTTCACCCTGCGAACGGCGTAGATGCCTTCCTTGGCGAGATAGTGCTGGGCGAGATCGTCGATTCCCTTCTCGCAAATCAGGACGGTCGCTCCGGACTTCTTGATCTTCTCGACCATCCCCTTCAGAGTCCTCTCCTCTTCGTCCAGGAACTTCTGTATCTGCATCGGGTCCCTGATCTGTATCTTCGCCTCGACCTCTGTCTTCTTGATCTCCAGTGCAGAGTCTATCAATGCTATCTTCGCGTTCTTCGTGACACGAGGCATTCCCGGATGAACGCGCTCCTTGTCCAGAATAATCCCTTTGATTAACTTAGTATCCGAAACGGAGCCGCCATGCTTCTTCTCGACCTGTATATTGTCGATATCGACCTTGTATCTTCCATCCTGCTTCTCGGCGATGGCGGTCACGGCATCAACTGCGAGGTTTGCGAGAGCCTCCCTCTCACCTCCAACACTCTTCCCCGTCATTGCTGTCATGGCGACGAGCTTGAGGGACTTCTTGTCTGTGGGCGATATCTCGAATCCTATCTCCTTCAGGATCTTGATAGACTGCTGAGCAGCAAGTCTGAAACCGTTCGATATCACCGTCGGATGCACGTTCTGCTCAATGAGCGACTCTGATTTCTTCAGAAGCTCGCCTGCGATGACCACCGCAGAAGTAGTCCCGTCTCCGCACTCGTTGTCCTGCGTCTTCGCTATCTCAACAACCATCTTGGCAGCTGGATGTTCGATATCCAATTCCTTGAGGATTGTGGCGCCATCGTTTGTGATCACGATGTCACCCATGCTATCCACGAGCATCTTGTCCATGCCCTTCGGGCCTAGTGTGCTTCTCACCGCGTCCGCCACGGCCCTGGCCGCCATTATGTTGTTGCTGTGAGCGGTCTTGCCCTTGGTAGATTCAGTGCCTTCTCTGAGTACGATAACTGGTTGGCCTCCCAACATCTTGAATTGCCTCCTGGGCTTCGAGTATGATAGAACTTCTATATAACTGTTACGCATGCCCTGCTCTGTAGAAATCCTCTGAAAAGCGACATTCTGGAAAGGTAGAAACGTCGGCACAGCATGGCCCCTCCCTGGAGTCAAGCCAGCTCCATGACAAGAGCCTTGACTCCAGGATGGGATGGCCCTGT
>Ga0315281_10000954_pt1 | contig 41718 bp, 34 predicted proteins | sample YL17G07_0_MG_FD_204540 | JGI IMG/M metagenome (GOLD analysis project Ga0315281, IMG submission 204540) | Sediment microbial communities from Yellowstone Lake, YNP, Wyoming, USA - YL17G07_0 | ecosystem: Environmental > Aquatic > Freshwater > Lake > Sediment | place: USA: Wyoming | collected...
ATGGCGCGAGTATGTCGAACGCTGCTGGCTTTTCGGGGTTGTTTTTCTTCGCTCATGCCGCGAAGTTTACCCGAAATGCCCCAAAATCCTTGACAGGATGTTGAGGCGCTTAACTTGTGACTGATGGACTTACGCAAAACTCTGCGTAGGGCGCGTTCTCTAACGCGCCGCTGGCGAAAATCGGCGTTAGAGAACGCCGCTTACGCTCAAAAGACGTTATTTTGCGTAAATCTAAAATTAAATTCAGAACACTTGGGAGAAGTTTATGACGCAAAGCATTAATCGAAAAGCGATTTTCCTAATAACGGCGGCAGTCATGCTTGCTTGCATGCCTACGTTTGCGTCCGCTACGCCGATTTCCACGTTTGATCCAAATTTATTTAATACAGATATTGCGCAAACGGCAAACGCGGCCGCCACGCAAACGGCGCTTTTATTGCCCCCAACGTTTACGTCCACCCCAACTTTCGCGCCCACGAAAACGCCCACCGTCACGCCTACGCCGTTGGCGGATTTGTCCTATTTGGCTTTCTCGCCGACCGCTTCTCTGACCGCCACATTTGCGACTAGCGTAGCGGGCGCGACGGATTATTCCTGTTTGTTAATTGCGCAATCGCCTGAGGATAATACCGTTCTTGCGTCCGGCGCGATTTTTTCCGTGCGCTGGCAGGTCAAGAACACAGGCACAGTGACTTGGGGCGCGAACAACATTGATTATCGCTATAAGAGCGGCGCGAAACTTCATAAACAATCCGTGTATGACTTGTATAAAGATATTGCGCCGGGCGATTTCGCCGACCTCATTGCAGATATGAAGGCTCCCGCAACGGCTGGCGCGTATTCCACTGTTTGGAGAATCCGAGTTGGGAAAAAAGAATTCTGCTCGTTGACCCTGACCATTGACGTAAAATAAAAAATCCTCCGAGCGAAAAACTCGGAGGATTTTTTATTTACGAAGCCGGCGGAAGCGGCTCGTTAAAACTCGCTTCTGGTTTTTGGCGCAACATAAAAAAGCCGACGCCGATGGGAATAGCGATAAAAATCACTGAGAGACAGAGAAATACCGCGCCCATTGTCATTGCGGCGGTTGGGTCGTTGCTCCCCATTACATCAATTTTTGCGCCGGGGGTCATGCCGGCGAGAACCGATGTCGCGCCCAAAAAACACATAAATAAACCCGGACATCCGCATAAAATCACGGCGGCGATGGTAGCGACAATACCTTTTGTTTTGGTATCCATAATTTCATCTCCTTTGAAGAATTAGATTTGAACCAGTATACAACCGATGAAAAGCAGATGCAAGGCTCGCCCTCACCCTAGCCCTCTCCCGCAGGGAGAGGGAATTAACTCCCTTCTCCCTACGGGAGAAGGGCTGGGGATGAGGGCGTGTTTAACTCCGCAACTTCGCGCCGACTTCATGCTCTAAGCGCTTCACAATCTTTTTGCGGATTTGCGCGGCGTCGGCGTCGGTCATGGTTTTATCGGATTGATAAGTTAGATTGTACGCCAGCGATTTTTTACCCGCGCCGATTTTTTCGTCGCGATAAACGTCGAACAAGCGGACGTTGGCGACGGTCTTGCCGCCCGTTTGCTTAATCAGCGCCTCGACGGTTGTCGCGGCGACGGCTTCATCCAAAATAATAGCGATGTCTTCATACACGGGCGGGAATTCTGGCACGGGGACAATGCCGTAAGCGGGAGTCGCGGCGCGCAGGGCTTGCAGGTCAAACTCCGCGACGATGACGGTGGCGTCTTTCAAGTCATATTTTTCTTTCACTAGCGGATGCAACTCGCCGAAGACTCCCACCGTTTGATTCGCTACTTTCACTTCGGCGGCTTTGCCCGGGTGAAGGTGTGGCGCGGAATCAATCGCGGCGTAGGAAATATCCGCGAGGCGCAATCCGCTGAGAAGAAGTTCGATGCGTCCCTTCATGTCGTAAAAATCCAGCGGCGCGGAATCGTTTTTATCCCATGCCGTCGCTTCGCGCAATCCGCTCATCGCTATCGCAAGTTTGCGCGGCTCGTTGGGTAAATTATTTTTGATAGGCTCAAACACCGAGCCGACTTCAAACAGCGCCAGCGATTCACCAAGACGAATATTTTTCTCCAGCGCGTCTAGCACGGACGCGGCGAGGCTACGACGCAAGACGCTTTTTTCAGGCGCGATGGGATTTGCCATACGCACATAATCGTCATGCGCCGCGATGCGCGATTCTTTTTCAACGGAAGTCATGCGATAAGTGACGACCTCCTGCAACCCAAGCGCAACCAACAAATCGCGCAGTCGCTCCTCCCACTCGTGAACGGGATTGCCAACCTGCGGCGGAAGCGCGTCCGCCATTGTAGTGACGGGGATGTTGTCGTAACCGTAACTTCGCGCCACCTCTTCGAGAACATCCGCCAGACCAATGACGCCTTCGGCAATATCCATGCGATGAGGAGGAGCGGTGACTTGTAATTGGTTATTGGTAATTTGACATTTGAATTCGAGACGAGTCAGCAATTCTGAAATTTGTTCAAGTGAAAGTTCAATTCCAAGCAAGCGCTTCACCTCATGCGAAGAAACCTCGACGACGGAATCTTTCGGCGGGAGCGGGTACGAATCAACCAGTCCCGACGCCACCGCGCCGCCTGACCAATCCGCCATGTACTGCAAGCCAAGTTTTACGCCGCCTTCCGCGAGGGCGGGATGCACGCCGCGCGAAAATCGAAACGACGCTTCGGACGGCAAATTATGTTGCTTCGCCGTGCGGCGAATATTGATGAAGTTCCACGCCGCGCCTTCGAGCAAAACATTTTTTGTATTCGCCGTCACTTCGGATTCAGAACCGCCCATCACGCCCGCCAACGAGAGCGAACCTTTTTCATCGCAGACTAAGACGTTTGCGGAAGTCAGCGTGCGCTCGACGCCGTCCAGCGTTTTGAGTTTCTCTCCGTCTTGCGCGGCGCGGGTGATGATTTTGATTTTCTTTGTCGGGTTAGAAACCCGACTTACGAGAACGTCGTAATCAAACGCATGAAGCGGCTCGCCGAATTCAATCATCGCGTAATTCGTCGCGTCCACGATGTTATTGATGGCGCGCACACCCGCCAATCGCAATCGTCGTTGAATTTGATACGGGCTGGGTTTTATCTCGACGGCGCGAATCAATCCAACCACAAAGCGCGGATTAAGTTCGGGGTTGCTAATTTCAATTTCAACCAATTCGGTTACAGGTTGAAGGTTTAATGTTGAAGGTTGAAGGTTAAACCTTGAACTTTCAACTTTCAACTTGCGACCCGTTAAAGCCGCCAACTCCCTTGCAATGCCGACGACGCTCGCGTTCCGCGCCATGTTCGGCAAAATGGAAATATCCAAAACCGCGTCGCCCATGTAATCGGCGAGAGGCATACCCACAGGCGCGTCGTCGTCGAGGATGATGATGCCGTCGTGGTCGCCTGCAATGCCGAGTTCTTTTTCAGAGCAAACCATCGAGTACGAATCCACGCCGCGAATCTTCGCGCGTTTGAGCGTCATCAACTGCAAGCCTTCGGCGTGACCGTCGTAAAGCGTCGCGCCTTCTTTGGCATATGCAACCTTCAACGGCTTTTCGAGTTTTCCCGCGCCCTTCAAATGAAAAATATTCGGCGCGCCCGTGAGAACAACCTGCTCCTGCTGACCATCAAACAAATCCAGCAAAGTCAACTTGTCCGCGTTGGGATGCGCCTTCACCTCGCGGATTTCCGCGACGACGATTTTTTCTTTGTCCCAAGCGATTCCGTTGGTTTTGAATTCGTGCTTCTCGCCGTCTTTGTAAACGGGCATGGGCAAGCCCGCGTATAAAATTTCGTCAACTTCCATACCCGCGAGAGTGAGTTTGCGGGCAATGTCTTCGATAGATAATCCATCTAAATCAATAAAATCTTTTAGCCAAGATATAGGTATTTTCATAGTTTCCTCTATGGTAAATAGTAACTGGTAATTACCATTTACCAATTACTACTTACCATTTACCAACTCTAAAACTGCTCCAAAAATCTTATATCGTTACCCCAGAAGTAACGAATATCATTAATCTTATTTCTTAGCATCAATTGACGTTCGGGACCCATGCCCCACGCGAAGCCCGAATAAATTTTCGGGTCGTAGCCGCCGTTTTGCAACACAACGGGATGCACCATGCCGCAGCCGAGAATTTCCAGCCAGCCTGAATTTTTGCAAACCTGACAACCCTTGCCGCCGCAGACGAAACATTCCACATCCACTTCGGCGCTGGGTTCGGTGAACGGAAAATACGATGCGCGGAATCGCAGGCGCGCGCCTTCGCCGAACATGCGACGCACAAAGTCCGCAATCGTGCCTTTCAAATCGGCGAAGGTGATGTTCTTGCCGACGGCGAGTCCTTCCACTTGATTGAATTGAATCTCAGACCGCGCCGTAATTTGCTCGTAACGAAAACACATGCCGGGCAACGCAATCCGAATCGGCGGCGGGTTGTTTGGGTTCGTCGCCGCGCGCACAGCGTCGCGCATGGCGCGGATTTGTCCGGGCGAGGTGTGCGTCCGCATGAGTATCGGGTTGTCGCCGCGTCCTTCCGCTTCGATAAAAAACGTATCCTGCATATCGCGGGCGGGATGATGCAACGGGAAGTTCAGCGTTTGAAAATTCATCTCGTCGGTTTCGACTTCGGGCGAGGTATAAACTTGAAAGCCCATCTCCGCGAGAATCGCCAACACGCGCCGCAACTGTTGCGTGGACGGATGCAAACGTCCGATATGCTTCGCGCGTCCGGGTAAGGTCACGTCCAGTTTTTCTTCGCTGAGGGATTTCGCCAACGCGGCGCTTTTCACCGTTTTGGATTTTTCCTCCAACGCGGATTCCAGCGCCACCTTGACGCGGTTCGCGGCTTGACCGATAACGGGGCGCTCCTCCTTCGAGAGTTTCCCAAACTCGGCGAAGACTCCCATCAACGGCGAGTTGCGTCCCACGTTCGCCACGCGCCACGCTTCCAGCGATGTTGCGTCGTTCACCGCGTTCAAACTTTCCAATGCGGATTTTTCAATTGCGTTTAATTTATCTAACATAGAATCTCCATTTTCGATGGGCGTAGGGGCGCAGCATTGCTGCGCCCCTACGCCCAATAAATACAAACAAAAAACTCCCGTCCACAATGGGACGGGAGGGAATTTCCCGCGGTGCCACCCAAGTTAATCGCTTGCGCGATTCGCTCTGCGCCGACAGTCATCGGCTTCCCCGATAACGCAGGGATTGCGTCTCAAACTACTGGCGTGTAACTTGCAACGTGTTAACTTGAGAGGCTCAAGAGGGAACTTCAACTATTTTCCGTAGAGCGCGGATTTCAGCCAAGCCCACGCCTCTCTAACTACTTTCAACAGTTTACTTTCCTCTGTCACAGCCTTTATTTGATTGCCGTAATTATCTGCGGAAACTAAAGGACGTCAAGGTTTGGCGACAATCTCGCTTCATTGCCTTGAAGCCATGTTTCTTACGCCAACGAATATCCGCCGTCCACGACAATAGTTTGTCCAGTGATATATTCGTTTTTGACGAGAAACTCCAACGCGGACGTTACTTCGTCCAGCGTGGCGGCGCGTTGGAGCGGGATGCGTTCTACAAGCTTGTCCCATTGCTCGTCTGTGACGACGGCGGACGGAAGAACCAGCCCCGGCGCGACGGCGTTAACGCGGATATGCGGCGCAAGCGCGCGCGCGAGTAATTTGGTCAACGCTTCTAAGCCCGCTTTGCTGACCGCGTAAGATGGATAACGCGTCCACGCTTTTTGCGCGCCAACGTCGGTCACGTTGACGATGAGTCCGCCTTTGTCCATGCGCTTCGCGGATTCTTGCGCGAGCAGAAAAGGCGCGCGGAGGTTGAGGTCGAGCGCGGCGTTCCAATCCTTCAATTCCAGTTCGCGCGGATTCTCGACGGGCATAATTGCGGCGGAGTTGACGAGAATGCGAAATGCAGAATGCGGAACGCGGAATGCGGAATGCGCGAAGAGTTGTTGAATTTGATTGGGGTCGGTTAGGTCGGCTTGGAGGAGATGGGCGGAGACGCCGAGCGATTCGATTTCGCGTTTGGTTTGTTGCGCCTCGTCTGCTGAAGCGTTGTAATGCAAGGCAATCGAATAGCCCATGCGGGCAAGCGAGAGCGCGAAGGCTTTGCCGAGTCTTTTTGCGCCGCCGGTGACAAGGGCGAGAGGAGGGGACATGCGGTAAGTGTCAAGCGTTAAGCGTTAAACGTCAAGAGCCAAGCGAGGATTTTTTCCGTTGACTTGTCGGAAAGCGTGGATTACAATTTTCTTGCGTCAGGAAACGTAAACAAAAAGGAATTGAAAATGAAAAACGATTATCCTCTCAAACGCATTTTTAAAAGCGCCGATTTTATGCAACCAACGGATAGCGAGCCTATCCGCTCAGTGATTACGCAGTCCGCCGAAGCGACCATTGTGGTTTGGCATGTCAAGCCGGGTCAACGCATCGTCGCGCATATTCATCCGCGCGGTCAAGACACATGGACCATACTCTCAGGTTGCGGCGAATATCAACTTGAAGCGAGCGGCGCATCCCACGCTGTCGTCGCGGGAGACGTCGCCGTCGCGCATACTGGCTCCGTTCACGGCGTTTCAAACAATGGAAGCGAACCGCTGATTTTCATCTCCGTTGTTTCCCCTGCTGACGCGGGCTTTGAACTCGCGTAATCCCCTCGTAGCGTTGCGTTTCGCGTGAGAAATGGCTGGGCAATGCCTTGCGTCTTCTTTCGCTCTATGCTAAAATCTTGGGCGCACGGAAAAACCGAATAGAGACGATAAAAAAAAAGCGGTTTTCCCCCGCTTTTTTTTTGTTTGTAAATAGGAGTATGGAGTAAGTTAGTATGGCTAAAAACGAATTTGCGCTAGCGTTCAACGAAGTGCTGGAAGAAAAACAACTTGCCAAAGACGTGGTCATTTCCGCGATTGAATCGGCGATGACCTCCGCCTATCGGCGAGCTGTGAGCGCGTCTACGGCGCAACATGTGGAAGCGAAAATTGACCCCGAAACGGGAAAGGTCACGGTTTACGCCGAGAAAGAAGTCGTGGAAGACTCTGTGGTGGATGATCGCACCGAAGTGTTGTTGGACGAGGCGCGCAAGGTCAACCCGGAAGCCCAGCCCGGCGATATGGTCATCGTTGAAACCACCCCCGCCGATTTTGGGCGCGTCGCCGCGCAAACTGCGCGCCAAGTGATTCAACAACGCATCCGCGAGGCGGAACGTTCGAATCAAATCCAATATTTTGAGCGGCAGGTCGGCGAGATTGTTTCCGGTTTGGTGCAGGCAAGCAACGCGCAGGGCGCGACCATCGGTCTGGATATGAAGGCTGAGGGCGTTATGCCCAACAACCAAAAAGTCCCCGGCGAAAGACTTAAATTGCATGATCGCATTCGCGCCGTAGTGCTGGAAGTAAAAGACGGAGCGCGCGGACCGCAGATTATTCTCTCGCGCGCGCATCGCAACTTTTTGCGGCGCCTGCTCGAAAACGAAGTCCCTGAAATTTATCACGGCATTGTTGAAATCCGCGCCATCGCGCGCGAGCCCGGCGCGCGCGCGAAGGTGGCTGTTTCCGCCACGCAAGCGGGCATTGACCCGGTAGGCGCGTGCGTCGGAATTAAAGGCGTGCGCATTCAAGCCATCGTCAAAGAATTGCACGACGAAAAAATAGACATCATCCAGTGGGATCAAGACCCGATAGTTTATATCTCCAAAGCCATCAGCCCCGCGCGCGTGAACGGCGTGTACCTCTCGGAGAGCGAAGGCGCGCGCACCGCGACAGTTGTGGTCGGCGAAGATCAATTGAGTCTCGCCATTGGGCGCGATGGACAAAACGCGCGCCTCGCCGCGAAACTCACCGGCTGGCGCATTGACATCAAATCATTGAGCGAAGCCGCGAACGACACGTTGAATAAATTAGAGGGCGACGCCGAACTTTCCGCGCAGTTGTCTGCCGCAGTGGAATTGATTCCGCAAATTCAGGAAATTCTCGCGAAGAAAACCGAAGGTCGTCCAATCATGCCGGAAGAGTACACGACGCTCGGACAATTTATAGATCGCGTGGAACGCCGCACGAGTCAAATCAAAGAAGAAGCCGCGCGCGCGGAAGAAGAGCGCGCAGTTGCGGCGCGCGCGGATATTCATCCCGTCGCGTTTACTCTGCCGCTTGACCAAGCCGGCATAAAAGAGCATATCTTCAACATTCTGACCGAGGCGGGTTTTGAGACCGTTGGCGATTTGATGTTCGCGTTGAAAACCGACGCCAACAAAGTGCTTGGGCTGGTGGGCATTGGCTCGAAGGCAATGCAGAATATTGAAGAAGCGCTGTCCGCGTTGACCTTCCCTGAGCCAGAACTTGAACCTGTGAAGATGGAAGAGCCGGTCATTGCCGAGACGATTGCCGAACCTGTCGTAACAACGGATGAAGCGTCCGCCGCGCAGAAGCAACCCGACGCGAAGAAAGACGTCAAGAAAGTCGCCGCCGCCGAAGACGAAGAACATGCGAAGGACGGCGTTTCGCTGGATGAATTATTCAAAATGAAGCCGGAGATTTTCCAACACGCCGCGCCTGTGGAAGAAGAATCCAGCGATAAGAAAAAAGGCAAAAAAGGCAAGAAGAAAGCCGTCGAGTTAGAGTTCGACGAAGGCTTGGGCGCGGTTGTGGGTCGCAAGATTCACAAGCGCGGCGACGAATCCACCGGCAATGATTGGGAATAAACTATTCATCCTCTCTCTACCGTACATTTCCTTCGCAAAAGAAACCCTAAAGGTCTTTTCGTTAATCGGGTTTTTGCGAAGGACAAGCAGACCTTTAGGGTTTGCCGTGTACGGTAGAAAACTCCTCCTCCTAAAAGGGGGAGGCGGTTAAGTGAAGACGACGAAGAAACCCGCCCAACGCGCGAAGCGCATTCCCCAGCGAACTTGCGTGGGATGCCGCGAAGTTTTGCCGAAAAGGCAAATGGTGCGGATCGTGCGCACTGCCGAGGGCGCGCGAATAGACCCGACCGGTAAGTTAGCCGGAAGAGGCGCTTATTTGCATGACCAGCGCGAATGTTGGGCGCGTGGAATGCGGGGCGCTTTGGCGCGCGCGCTCAAAGCCGAATTGACCGCAGAGGATCGCGCTCGATTTGAAGATTTTATGAATACTCTGCCCCTCGCAGAGACCAACGAGAAAAACTGATGAAGATGGGGGTCTTTCGATGTAACCGTGATTTCGTACACGGATTACGCGGATTACACGGAAAAGAACGGATTTTGCTTTACAAAAAAAATCTGCGCCAATCCGTCAAATCCGTCAAATCTGTGTCCAAAAGGTTTTGATTACGGATATTCCGAAAGACCAGCCGTTCACTCATTGGCTTCTCGTTGGGGAATTGAATAAGGAGATAGTCTATGAGCAGCAACGGACATAAACTTGAATTACCCGCCAGTATTGTGATACGCGACTTGGCGTTAAAGATCGAAAAAAGCCCGATTGATTTAATTAAAAAATTGATGACCAACGGCGTTATGGCGACCATCAATCAAACTGTGGATTTTGACACAGCCGCGATTGTGGTTGGGGAATATGGATTTGAAGCCGTTCTCGAAACAGTGGAAGAAGCTAATCAAGCGGAGGCGGGGGAGGTGCCGCTTTGGCGTCAGGCGATTGCGGGAGAAAACAGCGCGCACTTGAAAGCCCGCCCGCCTGTGGTGACGATCTTGGGGCATGTGGATCACGGCAAGACCAGCCTTTTGGACGTCATCCGTCAAACGGAAGTTGCGGCGGGCGAAGCGGGCGGCATTACCCAACACATCGGCGCATATCAAGTGGAACAGAAAGGGCGGTTGATTACGTTTCTCGATACGCCCGGTCATGCCGCGTTTACGCAAATGCGCGCGCGCGGCGCGCAAGGCGCGGATATTGTCGTGCTGGTCGTCGCCGCCGACGACGGCGTCATGCCGCAAACCCGCGAAGCGATTGCCCACGCGAAAGCGGCGCGCGTCCCGATGATTGTCGCGCTCAATAAAATTGATAAGGCGAACTCCAACCCTGACCGCGTCAAGCAACAGCTCGCGGAACTTGAACTCGTCCCCGACGATTGGGGCGGCAACACGATGGTTGTGCCGGTCTCCGCCAAACAAAAACAGGGCATTGACGATTTACTCGAAGGCATTTTGCTCGTCGCCGACAACGCCGACATAAAAGCCAACCCCGGCGGAAAAGTGACCGGCACAGTGATTGAAGCCGAATTGGACAAATCCAAAGGCGTCATGGCGACTTTGCTCGTTCAAAATGGAACGCTCGAAGCGGGCGATATTGTCGTGGCGGGAACCGCTTACGGCAAATTACGCGCCATTACCGATTACAAAGGTAAACTGGTTAAGAAAGCGGGACCCGCGACGCCTGTATCTGTCATGGGTTTGAGCGGCGTTCCGTCGGCGGGCGATATTTTCCAAGTCGTCGCCTCTGAAAAACAAGCGCGCCATATTGTCGCAGAACGTATGGAAGCCGCCAAAACTTTATCGCAGACCAAGAAAAAAGTTTCGCTGGAAGATTTGTTCGCCAACGTGCAAGCCGGCGAAGCGAAGGAACTCAATCTCGTCGTCAAAGCCGATGTGCAAGGTTCGCTTGACCCCATCGTGACCGAGCTGAACAAACTCGGTCAAGGCGAGATTGGCTTGCATATCCTGTACGCTGAAACTGGCAACATCGGCAACAACGACGTGATGCTTGCGTCCGCGTCAAAAGCCATCATCATCGGCTTCAACGTGCAAGCGGACGTGGATGGGCGCCGCCTCGCTGAAAAAGAAGGCGTGGATATTCGCTTGTACGAAATCATCTATCGTATGACTGAAGACATTGAGAAAGCCCTCAAGGGTATGCTTGAACCAAAGCTGGTGGAAAAAGTAATTGGACGCGCGCAAGTATTAGCCGCGTTTGCGGCTTCTAAGTTTGGCAAGGTGGCGGGTTGCAAAGTGACCGAAGGCGAGTTGCGCCGCGGCGCGCGAGTGCGCCTCTTTCGCGGCGCGGATATGATCTACGAAGGCGACCTCTCCTCTTTGCGCCATGAAAAAGACGACGTGAAAGAAATTCGTCAGGGCTTTGAATGCGGCGTTGGCTTTAAGAGCTTCAACGACATTATGCCCGGCGATCAATTGGTTTGTTACATCGTCGAAACGTCTTAACTATGCCGTCAGGAATTCGTTTACAACGCATTGCGGACCGCGTCCGGCAGGAACTTTCAGAAGCGCTGATTCGCGAGGTCAACGACCCGCGCTTGCGCAATATTTTTATAACCGACGTGAAGATAGACAAGGAACTCGCCTTCGCGGACGTTTACGTTTCGGCAATCGAAGGCGCGGAGCGTTCCGCCGAAATTCTGGCGGGGCTTGAATCCGCCGCTGGTTTTTTTAGGCGGATTCTCGCCGCAAGAGTCGAAGTGCGCGCCTTTCCTAAATTAAGATTTCATTGGGACCCCACGCCAGAAAATGCGGATCATATTGAAAAGATCATGGCTGGGCTAAGAGAAAAGAAGCGCCCCCCCGCCTAGCGCGCGCCTTCTTTTTTCATGTTAATAATGTTATTGTGAATTGACGCATTATCCTTTTCTATGTATAATTTTCAAATCTAACCGCTGTGAACGGCTGAGTAAAGGATATATATGGCGCTTCGTGGAAATTTACGTGATTTTACGGTTACCCAACTTCTCAATTTAATCAACCTTGCCAGCAAGACGGGCACGTTGGTCGTAGACGGTCCCTCGGAGCAGGCGTATATTTCATTCCGAGACGGCAAGCTGGCTTACGCGCGAATTGGCAAGGAAGACGGCAGCTTGGCGGCGGTCTTGCATAAAGCCAACAAGATCAACGCCAACCAATATCGCGCCATTGCCGACCGCGCGGGGCAGATGACCGATAAAGAGTTGGGTTTGCTTTTGATTCAAGCGGGTTATGTAACGCAGGAAGATATCCTCTTAAATTTGCAGGCTTACTTCACTGAATTGGTGCGGAAGCTGTTTACTTGGGTCGAAGGCATATTTCGTTTTGAAAACGAGATGATGCCGCCCGACGACCGCATCAATGTGCGCCTTGATCTTGAAAATATTATCATCGAAGGTTCGCGCCAGTTGCGCGAGTTGGAACGGCTTCAGGAAGAAATTCCAAGTTTGGACATGGCTCTTAAATTTACAGAGCGTCCGCGTACCAATGTGAATTTAAGCGTTGAAGAATGGAAATTGGTTAATTTTATTGACCCGAAGAATAGCATGAAACAGATTGCCAACGCAACTAAACTGAGTGATATTGAAGTTCGTAGAATCGTATATGGTTTGTTGCAGGCGGGTTTGGTGGAGATGACGCGCGTGGCTGGCTCGGCGCCCCCGCCCAATCCGAAACAGTTCCCCACGCAAGACAAAGAAGAACAGAAGACATTAATCAACAAATTAATTGGCCGCATTCGTACAATGTAATTTCAACGCCAAAGGATAGGAATTATGCAAACTGTTAAAATGGTAGTAACTGGTCCGTTCAGCGCTGGCAAGACGCAATTCATTCAATCCGTCAGCGAGATTGACGTGGTCGCCACAGAACGCAAAATCTCGTCGGACGAAGAGCGCTCCGTAAAATCCGCGACGACGGTGGCGATGGATTTTGGCCGCATCACGGTGGATAACGATTTGGTCTTATATTTATTTGGCACCCCCGGTCAAAAGCGCTTCGACTTCATGTGGGAGATTCTCTCTGAAGGCATGTTGGGCTTCATCGTCATGGTGGACAGCACCCGTCCCGAAACCTTCCGCGAAGCGCGTTCCATCCTTGAGACGTTTCGCGCGTACGCTCCCACGCCGTATGTGGTCGCCGCCAACAAGCAGGACGTAGAGGAAGCTTGGGACCTTGAGGATGTGCGCCACGCATTGCGCCTTGATGCGAACACGAAACTTTTACCTTGTGTGGCGACCGATCGCAGCACCGTGAAAACGGTCTTGCTTGAGTTGTTATACAACATCCTGCTAGAAATGGAATCCGGAAAGAAATAGGGACGGATGATCATTTGTGTCTTCAATTACTACTGATCAAGGAATTGTTCATTATGAAGTATACGGACGTGGGCGTCCGGTAATTTTGTTGCACGGATGGCTTGGCTCATGGGGGCTATGGCAGGAGACAATGGCGTATCTGGGCGCGTTTTATCGCACCTATGCCATGGATTTTTGGGGATTCGGCGAATCAGGTAAAAAGCGCGAGACGTACGCCGTTTCAGATTTTGTCAGCCTCGTAGATCAATTTATGGAACAATTAGGCATTGTGCACGCGCCTTTGGTGGGGCATAGCATGGGCGGCACCGTGAGTCTTTCAGTCGCCATTAAATACCCTGAGCGCGTGAGCAAAGTCGTGGTGATTGGCTCGCCAATGATTGGCTCCTCGCTGGCGCCCTTGTTGAAGCTCGCGGGCTATCGCCCGATTGCGTTTATGCTGTTCAACATGATGGGCGTGTTCCGCGCGGGGATGAAATTGTACTCTCCCATCATCTGCAAAGACCCGCGTTTTCCCGCGATGATGGATCGCGATCTTTCCCGCACCACCGTCGAATCTTTTTTGCTCTCCATCGCTTCGTTGCGCCGCACGGACTTGTTGCCTGTGCTTTCGCAGATTAAAGTCCCAACGATGGGCATGTATGGCGATAAGGACGTGATTGTGCATCCCTTGCAATGGCAACCCATGCAAAAAGGAATACCCAACGTGACGATTGAGCGCTTTCCGGCGGCGGGGCATTTCCTCATGTTGGAAGAGCCGACTCTATTTACCGCAAAGTTGAAAGCGTTTCTTGATCAAAAGCCTCCCGCTCTATAAGCGGCGAAAAGACATTTAACGAAAAGATGTTTGGCGTCGTCCGCATCTCTAAAATCTGCGCGATGATTGCAACCTTGCTTTGACCGGTAGCGAAGGCGAATGGGGCGCGAATCAGTTTTGTCGGATGTGGCTCTCTATTGCAGACTTTGATTTATAATCGCCTAATATGCTGAAAATTATTTTACATGCGCAGAACATAATTATGCCATTTTGCGAACCGGCGCGCGAATTGCGCATTCAAAATTCGCCTCTCTGGTGGATTCAACGCGACTTGCTGGCGCCTTACGTGACTCGCGAAATGGAATTGAAGCAGGGCGAGCGTTTGCAACCTCAAGCTGTGCGCGAACAAACCATTATTTATCGCGACAATCTTTTCTTCGACAAATTTTATATTCAGGCGTTTATGGACGAAGCGATAAAACGGAATCGGCCGGTGCGCGCCGCTTTCCGTTCCGACGATCCAGCCTTCCGTGAACATGCTCTCCCGCTCTCCACGTCTTATACGCCGGCGGGCAGTTTATATCTTGCAGACTTTTGGTATTATCCCAACGGACCAGTGGCGGGGGTCGAGCCGTTGGTGATTGACATGCAAGCGAAAGAAATCGGTTATTATCATGTGCCAACTTATATGGGCGACCGAAGCGGCGACCTTGTTTTTCAAGTGCCGTTGCGCGCCATGATGGCGATTGATTCATGGGTGCATGTTTTTATCGCCGATATGGTTTTTGGGCAATTTGCGCACGGCGCGCGCATCGAAACGCGCTTAAAAGAAGACCTTGCTTTTAAATTAAAAGTCATTAGCAAGGCAATCTACGAAGGTCGACAGGTGCTTGAATGTTCCGAGTTGGTTAAAGTGGGCAAGGATTGCGTGATTGACCCAAGCGCCGTCATTCACGGACCGACGACCATTGGCGACAACGTCACTATTGGGGCAGGCACAGTGATTGACAATTGTATTATTGGCAACCATGTTAATATCTCGCAGGGCGCCCAATTGATGCTTTCCGTTGTCGGCGAAGGCGCTTTCCTGCCGTTTCGCGCTTCGTTGTTTATGACTACCGTGATGGATAACAGCATGGTGGCGCAAAACACCTGCCTACAAATGTGTGTGATTGGCAGAAATACGTTTATTGGCGCAGGGTCGGTCTGGACGGATTACAATCTTATTCCAGCCCCGCTTCGCGCCCGCGACGGCGAAGGAAAATTGAGCCTCTCGAATCGCCCGGTGATGGGCGGATGCGTCGGACATAATTGTCGCATCGGTTCTGGTATGATTGTTTATCCCGCGCGCACGATTGAGTCCGACGTCGTTTTGGCGGCTTCCCAAGAACGACGCATTATTGACCACGACGTCGCCTTTGAAGAAAGCGACCATCATCGTCTTAAACTTGCTTCTCTACATCAAACCCCGTACCACCAGCATTTGAAAGACGAGGCAGAGTCGTGGTAAAAAATGGATAGTTTCGCTTTCATCATTCACCCCATCGACCCCAAGCGAGACGTCAGCCGCAAGTTCCCATTTCTAGGTCGCGTACTGAGCGAAAGACAAATAGATTTTTTTTCGACATTCTTCCCCCCCGTTTACATTTCGGAGATCGAAGGGATTACGTCGCAATCCAGCGGCAAAGAGGTCAAAGGCTGGTTCATCGCTTGCCCGTACACGCCGCGCCGCATGATGGAGTTGCCTGAGCGGACAGTCTATCGTAAAATTACTCAAGCCGGGCGCATGGCTGAAAAACTTGGCGCAAATATTCTTGGGCTGGGCGCATTCACTTCCGTGATTGGCGACGCGGGCATAACCATTGCAAATAATTTAAACATCCCCGTAACCACCGGCGACTCGCTAACGGTGGCAATGGCAGTCCAAGCCATCCGCGACGCGGCGCGCGTTATGGAAATAAAAATAGAAGACGCGACGGTTGCCGTCGTGGGCGCGACGGGCGCCATTGGGCGCGTCTGCGCCGAACTTTTAGCGGGCGAGGCGGCGCGCGTATTGCTGGTGGCGCGAGACGAGAAAAAACTCGAAGCCCTGCGAGACAAACTCACAGTGCAAGCCCGTAGCGAACTGGTCATCAGCTCCAAGATGGACGTCTTACGGGACGCTCAATTGATATTAACGGTAACGAGTTCAATCAACGACGTCATCCGCCCAGAGCATTTACAGCCGGGTAGCGTCGTGTGCGACGTGGCGCGCCCCCGTGATGTTTCTGCAATGGTGGCGGCGGCAAGAGATGATATATTAGTGATTGACGGCGGCATGGTTGACGTGCCCGGCAACGTCAATTTTCATTTCAACTTCGGTTTTCCGGAAGGAAAAGCTTACGCTTGCATGGCGGAAACGATTGCGCTCGCTTTGGAGGGCCGCTTTGAAGATTATACTGTTGGGAAGAATATTACAATGGAACGCGTACAAGCGATTACCGAAATCGCAACGCGACACGGTTTTCGCATGAGCGGCTTTCGCTCGTTCGAACGAGAAATCACGGAAAAACAGATTGAAGCCGTTTTACAAAATGCCCGCAAAGGGAAACAACGCGCTTTTAGAGGAGGCTCATCATGAGTAATGCTCGCCTTTTGGTAGTGGAAGACGATGTTGATATCGCTAATATGCTGAAGATCTACTTCACGGGTTTGCAATTTGACGTGGATGTAGCGAATCGCGGCCGCGACGCTTTAGAAAAAACGAAACACGCCTTGCCGCATTTGATCGTCTTAGATATTATGTTGCCGGATATTGACGGTTACGAGGTTTGCCGCAATCTGCGGACAAGCACGCGCACCAGCCATATCCCGGTGATTTTCCTCACCCAAAAAGACGAACGGAGCGACAAGCTGCAGGGCTTGGAACTAGGCGCGGACGATTACATCACCAAACCCTTCGACATTGAAGAATTGAAATTGCGCGTACAAGGCGCCATTCGGCGCTCGGAACGCGAAAGTTTAACCGACCCGCGCTCCGGCTTGCCCGCGGGGCGTCTAATCGAAGAGCAATTACGGCGCATCATCCGCGAACAGAATTGGGCTTTGCTGGACGTGCGCATCAATAATTTTGAAGCGTTCCGCGACGTCTATGGATTTGTCGCCGGCGACGACGTGATTCGCTTTGCGGCGATGATCCTCGGCGAAGTGGTGGACGAAATTGGCACAGTGAGCGATTTTATCGGTCACGCGGGAGGCGACAACTTTATTATTATCACCACGAACGAAGCCGCGCCCAACATTCGCCAAAAGTTGAAAGACCGTTTTGCCAACGAAGTGCAGAGTCACTATAACTTTATTGACCGCCAACAGGGATTTATTCAAGCCCCCACCGCCGAAGGCGGAGTGGAAAAGGTTGGGTTTATGACCTTCGCGGCGGGCGTGGTTTCGCCGAACGTGCAATCTTTTGCCGATATCCGTGAAATTACGGAACTCGCAGCTGAAGCGCGACGACAGGACGCGGCAATTACTCCTGCCGCGTAATAAGGTAAGCGGCGTATGTTATCTGAATTGGGCGTCAGCCTCTTTATTGCCGGGCTAGTTTTCATTGCTCTAGTTTGGGTAATTTTACGCATCATGCCGCGCCTCCAAGCGGATCTGCGCGCCGACGCCGCCCCTTTAGTTATCCCCGAATCATCTAAATCGAACGACGCGATCATCATGCTCCAACCAGGTGGGCGAGTGGAGTATATGAGCGCGCTGGCGCGTTCCTATTTTGACTTGCGCGAGAACGAACCGTACGACCTAGAGCGCCTTGCGCGCCGCGTCCGCCCAGTGGAAGATTTTTTAGATTTGTGCGTTAAGCCCGGTCAAAAACGCGTGTCCATTGTCGGCAAGCTCGTGGAAGTTTCTTCTTACGAAGTGCCGGGCGCGCGCCCCATGACGCTCATCGCGCTTCGCGGCAAAGACCTAGTCCCCATCATGGAACAGGGCGGCGGAGCCTCCGAAGAGATCCTGCGCGCGGTGACCGATTTTAGCCAAGCCGTCGCCGCCGGTCTTAACCTTGAATCCACCGTGCAATCCATCTTAGACAACGTTAGCCGCCTTGTACCGGCGGATATCATTGAATTAAAATTATGGGACGCAGACGAGCAAGCCCTGATCCCATATCGTTTTCAACAGACGGACGCCAATACGAGGGGCGTGACGCGCGCGACGTTATCTCAATTTGGAAGCCTGACGAATCAATTAGCGACGCGGCGCGTTCCGATTATGCTGGCGGACGCTCGCGCGCAACCGGAACTCACCGCCAGCGGCGAGTTGCTTTCCATTCAATCTTACTTGGGCATTCCGCTGATGGCGGGCGGCGAATTGGTCGGCGCGCTGGAAGCGGGACAAACCGGCGGCGGCGCGTTTGGTCAGCACGACTTGGATTTGTTGTTTTTGGTCTCAGGACAAGCGGCGATTGCGATCCGCAACGCCAAACTTTACGTAGACGAACAGCAACGCGCCTCAGAACTTGCCGGCTTGGCAAACCTGAATCAGGCGCTTGGCTCGGTGCGCGATATGCAAGACGTTTTTACGCGCCTTGTCGAGAGCGTCGCGCCTTTGTTCTCAGCGGAGATTGTCGGCTTTCTTCTTTACGATGAAGAAAAACGCATGTTAGAAGGCAAAGTTCCCTTTCGCGGCTTGCCGCCGCACTTGGTAGACATTTATCGCGTTACCGTTCCCATGGACAGCCCCGCCGAACAAGTGATTATCAGCCAGCAACCTATCCTGACGACGAACGCGGCAACGGACGAAACTTGGCGGACGCTTGGTCTTTCCGATATTGCGCTGGCGGCTAGCTTGCGCGATAACGCGCTAATGCCTTTGCTTTCTTCAGGTCGAATTCTTGGCTATTTACAGGTGGGACATCATCAACGCGGCGCCTCCGCTTTTACGGCGGAAGAAATTCGCTTGATGAATATCGTGGCAAATCAAGCCGCGGCTATTATTGAAAATATTTTGTTGGTTCAACAAGCGCGCGCGCGCGCCCAACGCGCGGACGCTTTGCGCCGCATCGCCAGTCTTTCAGGCTCCTCCGCCACGCTCGAAGAAATCCTTAAGTATTCCGTGCAAGAACTAGCGCATCTTTTTCAAGCGGATATGGGCGTAATTTTCCTGATGGACGAAGCGCGCGGCGAATTACGTTTGCGGCGCGAGTCGACCTTTGGCGTTTCAGGCGACGTTGGCGTTTCTTTTCTTCAAATTTTTGTAGACGACCCCAATTATCATTTCACGGTTTCAGGAAGTCAAAAACCCTTCTTATCGGGGCGACTAAACACAGACCGCAGAGTCTTGCCCGTTTACCGTCCGCTGGCGACGACGCTACACGCCGAATCCGCGATTATTGTTCCGCTGGTGGCGCGCGAACGCAGTATCGGCGAACTTATGTTGGGAAGCTTCAAAGCCGACCACTTCAATAATTACGACCTTCAAGTCGTTTCCACCGCCGCTGGGCAACTGGCTACGGCGGTTGAATCCGCTAGCTTGCTCGCCCAAACCGACGATACGTTACGGCAGCGCGTCGAGCGTCTCTCTACCATTGTGCGCGTGAGCCGGGAATTGGACGCTTCGTTTGAAATCAAACATTTGCTCCAAATTATCCACGCTGAAATCTTGCGCACAGTGAAGACAAATTGCTTGTCCATTCTATTGTTTGAGGAAAACAGCGCCAACCCCGCCAACCCTGCGGCGCAACTTTTTATTGGTTGCGAGACCCGCCGCGCATTAACCTCCCTCGAACAGGCTGTTTTATCCAATGGCGAGGCGCAGACCATCGCCGATTATTCTCAAGAGGGCATTGCGCCTCCGCACAATGGCGTGCGTTCTTCAATTATCGCGCCAATTACGCATCAGGCGCGCACGCTCGGTTTGATTAATTTACATAACAACCAGCCTAATTTCTTTACGCCGGAAATGGCTGAATTAACGCTGGCGCTGGTTTTACAGGCGGGCGTCGCTTTAAACGCCGCGCAACGCTATCAAAGCGAAAAACAGAGCTCCGATCTGGTGCGTCGCCGCGCGGATACGCTAACGCGCTTTACGGACGTCAACAATCGGTTGAGTCAAGACCAACCGCTAGACCGATCCTTGCAGGCGGTCGCGCGCGGCATTTGCGACGCGACTCCTTTTCGCGTGGCTTTGGTGAGCGTGGTCGAAACAGAGACTGGTTTGTTGCGGCGGACTGCCGCAGTGGGCATGTCGCAAGAAACAATCGCTGAATTGTTTTTACGCAAACAACCTCTGGCAAGCATTCAACAAGCGCTCAAACCTGAATTTAAAATCAGTCGTTCTTATTTTATTCCCGCAGACAAAACCCCGATTTTGCCGGCGGACGCGCATACGATTACGCTGGAAGTTTACGCTTCCGCGGATACGCCTGGCGCCAACGCATGGAAGCCGGACGACATGTTGTTAATCCCGCTTGAAAACGCGGAAGGCGCAACCATCGGACTCATTAGTCTGGATGATCCGTCAAACGGTTTGCGCCCGGATATGGCGACGATTGAGGCGGCGGAGGTTTTTGCCTCTCAAGCGGCGTTATTAATCGGCGTCATGTTGCGCCAGAACGAATTAAACGCCAGCATTGTTTCCCTTTCTTCGGGTTTGCAACGCCAGCAGAAATTGTTGAGCATTACGCAGAACGACCTGCCCGTTTTGCTGCGCAAAGACCTTGAACAAACCATCTCTTTGCACAACTTAGACCGTCGCGCCCAGCGCGTCCGCGCTGGGTTGGCGATTACCGAATCGGTTAGCCGTCAACTGGACGCCGCTTCGGCGCTGTCGGCGCTGGGACGCGAAACGATCACGCAACTGGAAATGTCCGTTGCGCTCATCGCGGAAAACACAGCCGAAGGTCCGCGCCTTTTACACGTTCTCGGCGGTTTGCCGCGCTCCACAAACGCGGAAGCGTTATTCGGTCAACGCAACCCATTGCGCGCCTGCTTGCAAACTGGAAAATCCATTCTCATCTCCAATTTAGACGAAGACGACGAATGGCGCGACGCCTCGTTGTTGACTTCGTTGCGCGCAAAGAGCGCAATCTGTCTGCCCTTATTGGTGGAAGGCAAAGTGGAAGCGGCGATGCTGGCGGTCAGCCCGGAAGCGGTCAGCGCTTTTACGGACGAAGACCGTCAGGTGTACCTGCAAATCTCGCAACAAACGTCCATCATTCTGCAAAATATCTCTTTGCTCAACCAAACGCGCCGCCGTCTTGAAGAAGTGAATCTCCTGCTCGATTTCAGCCGCCAACTTTCAGGCATGAACCCGGAAGCGATTGTGAACGCGCTGTTGAGCAGCGCCCGCCGCGTCCTCCAAAACGCTCACGCCGGCGTCGCCTTGCTCTGGAATCCGCAAACCGAGTCTCTCGTTCCGCGCGCGGTTTCGGGTTACGCGGACAATACCAGCATGTTGGGCATCAACTATCATCTTGGCGAAGCGTTGCCCGGCATTGTATTTAATAACAAAGTCGCGCGGCGCGTGGACGAAATCAATTTTGCCCGCGACTATAACTTGAGCGCGGAAAATTTGGCTTTGTATCGTCAGGCGACTGGCGGGCGTTTGCCCATGTCTAGTTTGCTGGTCCCAATTGTCGCGGGCGATCAGGGGTTGGGCTTATTGATTTTGGATAACTTCAATACCGTCTCTGGATTCCGCCCGGATGACGAAGTCCTCCTGCTTTCGCTCGCGCAACAAGTCGCGCTTTCGTTGGATAACGTGCGTCTGGTGCAGGAGACGCAGGAACGCGCCGGGTTGTTGCAATCCTTGAACGACGCCTCCTCTTCCATCACCTCCAGCTTAAGTAGCGACCAGTTGGTTAAATCCCTGCTTGAAAAATTGAGTCCCATCATCATCTACGATACGGCTACGCTTTGGTTGCGCGACAAAGATCGTCTGACGGTTGTTTCGGCGCGCGGCTTTTCAGACGCCGAAGAGCGTTTGGGGCTATCGGTTGCCGTTTCAGACAGCGCGCTCTTCAAAGAAATGGCGCAGACGGGACAACCGATTTTGGTCAATGACGTCCGCGAAGACCATCGCTTCCCGCCCGTTGAAGCGCCGCGCCTTTCATGGCTGGGCGTTCCGTTGATTTCAAAAGGCGAATTAGTGGGCGCGATTGCCCTAGAAAAATGGCAGGCTCATTATTACACCCATGAACAAGTTCAAATTGGACTGACCTTTGCGAGTCAATCCGCCGTTTCACTAGACAACGCCCGCTTGTATGAAGACAGCGTTAGTCGCGCCACCGAGTTAGACCAACGCTCCCAACGCTTGACGACGCTCAACCGCTTCGCCTCCGCTTTGACCGGTTTGCTGGATACGGACCAAATTCTGAATTTAACCGCCGACGAATTGCTCAAAGGCTTGGGCGCGCAACGCGTTTCCATTGTGACCTTTACGCGCGGACAGGCGTACTGGAAAATTTCATCTCCCCGCGCGCGCTTCAACCTTCCGCGACGTTTGCCAGACACGCCCGTCTTTAATCGTTTACAAGAATCGTTGGGCATTCTCAATATTGACGACGCGCGCAACGAACCCGACCTAGTCGCGCTTAAAGACATGCTGGACGAAAACGCCGCCGGCTTGCTGATTTTGCCGCTGACCAGCGGGCAAACCCTTTCCGCTTTGGTGTTTGCGCAAAATGTGGGCGAAGCGCGTTTTGGCTCAAATGAAATGGACGTCGCGCGCACCATTACCAACCAAGCCACCGTGGCGCTGGAAAACGCCCGTTTGTATCACTCCACCGTGCGCACAGCGGAACGCTTGACCATCCTCAACGAGACCAGCTCTCAAGTGAGCTCCAGCCTCGACCCGGAAGAGGTTTACATTTCAGCGCATAGATCGGCGGAGCGCCTCGTGCCTCTGGAATCTTTTGTGATTACGTTGCTGGATCAAGAGAAAAAAGAGATCGAACCCGTTTATTTATTTGATCGCGGAAAACGCCATCAGGGCGAGCGCGTCCCGTTTGGAAAAGGATTAAGCAGCGACGTGATTAAAAGCGGCAAACCGATTCTTGCCTCGTCGCTTGAACAAGCAAAAAAAATGAACGCGATTCAAGTTGGCGAAAACGGCGAAGAGACGCAATCCATTGTGGCTGTGCCAATGATCTTAGGCGGCAAGACTCTCGGAATGCTCTCCGCGCAAAGTTATCAGGCGGGCGTCTACACCGAAGAAGATATGCAAATCCTCGGGACGCTTGCGAATCAAACCATTGTCGCCATTCAAAACGGGCGCTTATTTGCGGAGACGCAAAATCTCGCCTCCCAACTTGAAGCCCGCGTGATTGAGCGCACCGCGCAGTTGAAACGCGAACAACAAAACACCGAAACCCTGTTGCGCATTCTCACCGAAGTTTCATCCAGCCTTGATCTTGACCGCGCGCTTCATCGCACATTGTTATTGCTCAACGACGCTATCGGCGCCGAGCAAGGCACAATCATGCTCCTCCACGCGGAAGACAACCTGTTGCATTACCGCATGGGATATGGATACCTTTCCGAGCGAGGCGACGTCGCCACTCGAAACTTGAAATTGAAGGTCGGCGAAGGTCTGGCGGGCTGGGTTGTGCAAAACCGCGAAGCCGTTTTAGCGAAGAACCTGCAGCAAGACGCGCGTTGGGTGCAAAGCCCCGCGTCTGGGCAGGAACATCGTAGCGCAATTGCGGCGCCAATGCTCGTTGGCGAAGACGCGATTGGCGTACTTTTGGTGTTCCATCGCGCGGAGGATTTCTTCAGCGCGGAAATGCTTAATCTGGTGAACGCTATCGCCGGTCAGGTGGCGGTCGCAATCAACAACGCGAATCTGTACGAACTGATTCGCGATCAAGCCGAACGACTCGGCGTCATGTTGCGCAAAGAACAGGAAGAAGCCAGTCGCTCGCAAGCCATCCTCCAAGCCGTTGCTGACGGCGTATTGGTGACCGGCTCAGACAACCGTATTTCTTTTGTGAACGCCTCGACTGAACGCATTCTTGACCTTGAGTCGGAGCGGATGCTTGGCAACCCGTTGGACGCTTTTGGCGGGCTGTTTGGGAAATCCGCCGTCGAATGGATGGACACTGTCCGGCGCTGGTCTGAGGAACCCTCGTTGCACCAACCGGGCGATATGTACGCCGAACAATTGGAACTGGAAAACGGGCGCATTGCCCTTGTCCATCTTGCGCCGGTAATTTTGCAAAACGATTTTCTTGGCACAGTGTCTATCTTCCGCGATATTACCCATGAAGTGGAAGTAGACCGCTTGAAATCCGAATTCGTTACGACGGTCAGCCATGAATTGCGCACACCCATGACCGCCATCAGAGGCTACATGGATATTTTGATGATGGGCGCGGCGGGTCCTTTAACTGCCGACCAATTGCACTTTGTAGACGTTGCGCGCAATAACATCAATCGCCTTAATATTTTGGTGGACGACCTGCTGGATATTTCCAGCATTGAAGCGGGGCGCGTAACGCTGAATGCGCACCCGGTTAATATGCGCAAAATCGCCGAAGAAGTCATTGGCGACGTTTTGAATCGCTCGCGCAACGAAAATAGACCAATGGCTGTTTCGCTGGACGCGCCGGACAATATTCCGCTGGTGGACGGCGACGATGTGCGCATTCGGCAAATTTTGGAAAATCTTGTGGATAACGCCTATCGCTACACCCCCGACAACGGGATTATTCGCGTCAATATTCAACAGCAAAACGGCGAACTGCAAGTGGACGTTCAGGACAACGGCGTGGGGATTACGCCCGAAGATCAGGCGCGCATTTTTGAGCGTTTCTTCCGCGGCGAACATCCGCTGGTTCTGGCAACGCCCGGCACGGGTTTGGGTTTGCCCATCGTGCGCCAGTTGGTTGAAATGCACAATGGGCGTATTTGGATGACTAGCGCTGGTGTGCCGGGCGAGGGAAGCGTTTTCTCTTTCACCCTGCCCATCTACAAATAATGGAGTTTGAATGGCAAGGATCTTAATAGCAGAAGACGAACCCGATATCCGCGATCTTGTAGCGTTCACCTTGCGTTTTGCAGGACATGAAGTCACGCCGACTTCCAATGGCGAAGAGGCGTTTCAACAAGCGTCTGTGGTGATGCCCGACCTGATTCTCATGGACGTGCGGATGCCCAAGATGACGGGTTACGAAGCCTGTCGCGCAATGAAGGCGGATCCCGCTTTAAGGGATATTCCCGTTGTTTTCCTTTCAGCCAAAGGACAGGATTCTGAAATTCAAACGGGGATGGAGGCGGGCGCGGAAGAATACCTGCTCAAGCCTTTCGCTCCCGATCAACTTAAAGAGCGCATCAAAGAAATTCTGGCAAAATTTGGAAAGTAAACAATGAGCGCAATTATTCTTGACGGTTCGATGGTGCATTACGAGGCTTTGGGACGCGGGCGTCCCATCGTCTTCCTGCACGGTTGGGTCGGCTCATGGCGTTATTGGATCAACGCCATGCAAGTCGCCTCGACGTCGTTCCGCGCTTACGCCGTAGACCTCTTTGGTTTTGGCGACACCACGCGCGATCCATTACGCTATTCTCTGGATCGTCAAGCAGACCTGATTAACCGCTTCCTCGAAGAAATGGGGATCGGTAAAGTCGCGCTGGTCGGTCACGACTTGGGCGCGTTGGTTGCCTTCTCTTACATCAAACAATATCCTAAAAGCGTAGATCGCATGATGGCGATTAATTGTCCGCTTGAATACGATTCGATCAACGCGCGTATGCGCACCTCCACGATACCCGAATTGGTCGAGTGGCTTTCCGCGCGCACTCCCGAAGCGACCTCCGCTCTGGCGGACGCTTCCAAAGCCGACCCGCAAGCCGTTTCAGCTTCTATGGCGGGGCTTCAGGCAAACAACATCTTTGCCGGCGTTCGCGATTTGGGCGTTCCTTGTTTGTTTGTCTATGGTCCAAACGACCCAGCTGTGACCATGCCGTCGCCAGAGAGAGCGGATTCTTTCCCCAACCACATGCACCAAATCAGCCTTGAAGGCGCGGGGCATTTCCCCATGATTGACAACCCATCCCAATTCAATCGTTTGATGACCGACTTTCTGGCGTTAGATTCGGGGGCAAGCCCACGCGAGTTGCAAATGAAAGAGGAATGGAAACGCAGAGTGCGTTAATGGCGCGGCGCAACGAGGCTGTTTTTTGACGGAACGCATGATCATCTTCGCCAACGGCGACTTGCCCAATGTAGAAAAAGCCCGCGCGCTTCTCGAAGCGGACGATTTCATCATTGCCGCGGACGGCGGCGCGCGTCACGCCTACGCTTTGGGGACAATTCCCAACATAATCATTGGCGACCTAGATTCTTTACCCGTCAACTTTGATTTTCCGCAACGCGCTTTGCGCCAAAGCGAAATCATTCGATACCCCCGCGATAAAAACGAAACCGATTTAGAACTCGCCATTCAACATGCGCTGACGTTAAAGCCGGCGCAAATCGTCGTCGTCGCCGCGTTGGGAGGGCGACTTGACCAAACGCTTGGCAACCTTTTTCTCCTCAGCGACCCCAAACTTTCGACTTTCAATATTCGCCTCGACGATGGCGTTGAAGAAGCCTTCTTCTGCCGCGACCATTCCCAAATCAAAGGCAGAAGCGGCGACGGCGTTTCTTTGATGCCCTGGCAAGGCGCAGTCTTTGGAATAACCGCGCGCGGGCTGAAATGGCGACTTAACGATGAGACGTTATATCCGCATAAAACGCGCGGCGTGAGCAATGAGATGATTGACGCAACCGCAACCGTCCAAGTCAAATCAGGTTCGCTTCTCGTCGTTCATCGGCGCGAAGCGTAAAAAACTCTCATCGGTTTTTTAATCCACATTCAGGTTGCGCTAAAGTCGCTGAATATAATATAACTACATTCTCCCTTCAACAATCTCCGCGATGGATTTGAGCGATCTGTCGCGGAGATTGCGTTTAATTCTCTCATCCGATTCTTAATGGCGTCTCAGGTTTTGTTTAACTCGTTGAATATAATAACAGTTGCATTCTCCTACACAAACCGTCGCTGACTAGGGCAGTCAGCGACGGTTTGATTTTAAGGTCGCGGCGTTGGGGATTTATACGCAGCTTGCAAGAACCGTTGGGTGGGCAGATAATCATTGTCAAAAAAAAGTAATCTTGAAAAAAGACGTTCGAGTTTTCAAAAAAACTCGAACGTCTTTTTAACCGTCCTGTTTGAGACCCTTACATTTTGTTTTTGGGACGCTGAAAACGCAGATGAACGCTTTGAATCCGCGTTCTCAGCTCTCGTCCGCGTCCTAATTTTAAGCGTGTCAGGGTATCGCCGTCCTGTATAATTCGCTAATGCGCATCGTTGCGAAAAAACCCATTGGATTGCCTACTCGCGGAAAGACCGCCGCCAACCGACTGCGGCGCGTGGATAATTTTATTCTGCTCTACGAGCCGACGCTTCTTTCTCGCAACGACGGGATGTTTGCCGATTCCCTGTTTGTGGATCTCGGCTATGGGTTTGACGCGCGCACCACGCTCGAAGCCGCCGCGCGATTTCGGCGCGTCAACCCGAATTTAAAAATTCTCGGCGTCGAGATTGATAAAGACAGAGTCGCCGCCGCGCTTCCTTTTGCGGACGAGAAAACTTTTTTCCGCTTGGGCGGATTTAACCTGCCGCTGAAAACCGGCGAGCGCGTTCGGCTCATCCGCGCTTTCAACGTCTTGCGGCAATATGAAGAGAAAGATTTCGCGCCCGCTTACGCAACGCTGGCGCCGTATATTTTAGAAGGCGGACTGATGCTTGAGGGGACTGCCACGCCGTTCGGTCAACTGTGGGCGGCGAACGTGGCGAGGAAAGAAGAAAGAGGCAAGAAGGCTGCGTGGAAGTTTGAAGCGCTGGCGTTCAGCACAAACTTTCGTTTGGGGTTTAATATTGAAGAGTTTCAAACCATCCTGCCGAAGAATTTAATCCATCGCGTCGTTCAGGGCGAAGCGATTTATGATTTTTTTGAAGCGTGGCAACAATCCGCCGCGCAGGCTTCGCCCGCCAAAGTTTACGGGCTCAAGCGGTGGTTTGTCGCAACCGCCGAGGCGCTGGCGGCAAAAGGGTATAAAATAAACCTGCAAAAGAAATTCCTTTCAAAAGGATTTTTGATTTGGGAGCGATGATCTGTGGCAAGAGGCGCTATGAAATCTTTGAAAAACTTTTTCCCTTTGCTGATTCTCGCCATGCTGGCGTGCAACGCGCTCGCTCCAATAGCGTCCGCGCCCAACCCAAAGACGCTCAACACAACCGTTGTGGAAACCGTCGTTGGCGCGCTCACGCTGACGGCGCGCGCGACAACCCTAACGCCGTTATTCACGTTCACGCCCGCCCCGCCGACATTAACGCCGACGCTCACAAATACCCCCACGCCGATTTTTACTTTCACGCCGCTCGTTCCCATCGTCAGCGTATCGGTGGACACCAATTGCCGCAACGGTCCCGGCAAAGTATACGATTACGAAGGCGCGTTATTAATCGGCGAGACGGCGGAAATTCTCGCGCGCAACCCAAGCGGAGATTTTTGGTATGTCCGCAACCCGGATTCTTCGGGAAGCGCTTATTGTTGGCTGTGGGGAAAATATGCGACCATCGCCGGCAACGTCGCTGTATTGCCGATTTACACCCCGCCGCCGCCGCCAACGCCGACCTTTACGCCAAGCCCCACCTTCACGCCCAAACCAACTTTCACGCCGCCGCCCGCGCCTAATTTCAATCTGTCCTATTCCAGCAAGGATACTTGCGCGGGTTGGTGGGTGGAATTTAAATTAACCAACAATGGCTCGGTCAATTTCAAATCGGTGGAAATGACCGTTGAAGACCTGACTGCGCCTACGACGCTCTCAAACTTAACCGACGGCTTTACCGATATTAACGGTTGCGTCTCGTCCGCGACCAAAGACACGCTCGCAGTGGGAACTTCCGCGATTGTCAGCGCGCCCGCGTTTGCCTACGACCCGACTGGACACAACGTGCGCGCAACCGTTACGCTTTGCTCGAATACCGGCATAAGCGGATTGTGCCTTACAAAGAAAATTCAATTCACGCCGTAAAAAGAGGAAAAATGAAATCTCGTTCTCGAATTTATTTGACTATGGCTATCGTCGCGTCGATTGGTTTGGCTTGCGCGACGCCCACTTTTCCGATCTTCAGTCAAGACGCGCTCAACACCGCCGTCGCGCAAACAATGAGCGCCGACGCGACCAAAAACGCGCCTCCGCCAACGTCCACGTCGCAACCGACGCCGACGTGGACTCCGACGCTCACGCCCGAACCGCCGACGGCGACGTCCGCCGCCACGGAAACGCCCACGCCCACGCCCACAGTTTCATTTACGCCGACAGAAACCATCACGCCGGTTGTGCCGCTTCCTAAAATCAGCGTTTCGGTCAACACCAATTGCCGTAGCGGTCCAGATAAAGCGTTTGCAATCGAAGGCTCTTTGATGGTTGATGAAATTGCGGAAGTTTATGGAATAGACCCGACGAGAACTTATTGGTACATCCGCAACCCAGATCCGGGCGCTGAATTCTGCTGGATCTCGGGCAAACACACGACCATCATCGGTTCTGTTTCGCGCCTTCCGGTTGTGTATCCTCCGTCCACGCCGACGAGTACGCCGACTTCCACGCCAACCTCTAACTTCGGGATAGCTTTCAACGGCGTGATCGCGTGCGGGAGTTGGTGGGTGAATCTTAATTTTAAAAATACAGGTCAGATAGCTTTTAAATCAATGAAGATGGAAATCGAAGACACATACACAGCCAAAAAACTCTCGAAAATTTCGGACGGTTTTACGCATGACGAATGCGCCAGCTCCAACACGAACGACGAGCTTAAACCTGGCGATATTCTCACGGTCAGCGCGCCGCCTTTCGCCCACAACATCAAGGGGCGAAAAATGATCGCCGTCGTCACGGTCTGCTCGGAGTTTAAATTAGAAGGTATTTGCGTCACAAAGACAATCACGTTTAAGTCGTGAGTTTTCAACAAGTTCCAGTTCAGGTTTTCCAAATCCGTAAAACTCTCGCGCTCAAGACAGACGTTGCAAGCGCATTTACCTGCGCTGAATTAAAACGTAATCGTCCATAGGCGCTTACCTATGGACGATTGCGTTTTCGCCATTTCGAATAAGGAAGCGATTTTACCCGCCTTGTTGGAGTAGAGAGATTTACACTCTCGACGTCGCGGAACCGAACCGCATTAGCTAGTGCCGAGGGGGAGATTTGAACTCCCGACCGAAGGCTTATGAGTCCTTTGCTCTGCCACTGAGCTACCTCGGCGTTGTTTGACAACGCGCCGCAAATATTACTATGGGAGATGATGTTTGTCAACAAGAAGCAAAATCATGTTCCTAATTTAAAACCAGCGCCGAACCCATCCGCCGCTGGTTGGGGGTAAAATTCGTCCATGCCTTATCTGATTGACGGACATAATTTAATTCCCAAAATGGGATTGCGGCTTGACGCCCCCGACGATGAAATGGAGCTGGTCGCCGTCTTGCAAGAGTTCGCGCGTTTGAAGCGTCGCGAGGTAGAAGCGTATTTTGACGGCGCGCCAATCGGTCACGCGGGTTTGCGCAAATTTGGGAGGGTCAAAGCGTATTTTGTGCGCATTGGACAAACCGCCGACAACGCCATCTGTTCGCGCTTGAATAAAATGGGCAAAGACGCCAAGAACTGGACGGTGGTCTCGTCAGATCAGGAAGTGCAAAGCGCCGCGCGCATTGTCCGCGCGCAAATTCTTTCCGCGGAAGAGTTTGCAAAATTACTAAAAGAAACCGCCAACTCTATTCCAAAAACAAATACTGAGAATAACGAACTTTCGGCGCAAGAAGTGGACGAATGGCTAAAACTCTTTCGCAACAAAGCCCCTTAATCGTCCACCGACTTTCGCTAACGCAAAAGGAGAAAAACGCGAGCGCAACAGAGACGCCGCCAAGATTAAGCGGCGCCGCGTTTTTTATCCAAAGGAGCATGAAACATGGAATTCCAAATTCATTTGTTGTTGGTCGCGGTGATTCAAGACCAAGACCTTGAAGTCGCAACGGAGGCATTGCAATCCGTCGGCGCGTCGGTGACTTATCTTTCTAGCGCGGGCGGTTTTTTGGGTTTGCAAAACGCGACGCTGTTGATTGGCTTGCCCGTTGAAAAAGAATCCGAAGCGTTGACCGCTCTGCAAACTTCATGCCGCCAGCGCGTTGAATATATGACGCTTCCGCTGGAAGGCTCGCCCATGTCTATGCCCGCGCCTGTGCCAATTACCGTTGGCGGCGCGACGGTCTTCGCTTTGCCTGTGGAACGATTTGAACTGATGTAAAAAATTTAAGACCCTAAAGGTTTTCAAAACCTTTAGGGTCTAGTAACGGAGACGAGAAAATGAAACTCATCATCATCATCGCGCAGGACAGCGACGCCGACACGCTGACGCAAGCCTTCACCGCCGAGAATTTTCGCGTAACGCGCGTCGCTTCCACCAGCGGGTTTCTGCGGAGCGGAGTCGTCACCATGCTGTTAGGCGTGGAAGATTTTCAGGTGGACGCGGCGATTCAAGTCGCCCGCGATACGCTCCCTTCAAACGATAAAAAACGCGCTACGCTTTTTGTCGTTCCCGTGCAACATTTTGAGCAAGTGTGAGTTCGCTTTAAACACAAAGGCGCAAAGGGGGACAAAGGAAAATTCTTTACAAAAAAGCCAAACGCAACGCTCAAGCAAATCCCATCGCTTGCAACATCTCCTCGTTGCTCGCAAACTTGAACTCTTCCAGTCCGCGTTTTTTCGCTTCATCCGCCTCGACAGATTCAAGTCGTTTGATATGCTCTTTGAGGATGACGGTTTTCTTCAATCCTTTTATTTTTGCGGCGACCGCTTCCGCGTCCGCGTTGGCGGGCGGTTTGGTTTGCAAATATTCCCAGACGGCTTTCGCGGCGTTGGTGCCGTCTTTGCGCGCATAACCGACCAAGCCCTCGCTTGCCTTGCGCGCCCATCCGCCGACAAATACGCCTTCCACAGTGGACTCGTAAGAGACGCCCTCTACCGGGAAGCGCGGCTCTTTGTTTTTGATAAATTCATTTTGTTTCGTCGGCAAACCAAAATGTTCGTCCACTTTATCGCCAATCGCAAAGACGACCGTCTCGACGTCAATCGCGCGTTTGACGCCGGTGCCTTTTGCGCTGGTTTTCCCGTCTTTTTCGACGAGGAGATTGTCTTCCACTTCTAGTTTGGTCAACGCGCCGTTCGCGCCGAACATCCCAACGGGGGATGAAAGAAATTCAAAACGGAAGCGCGCGTCGGATATTTTTGGATCCGCTTTGGAGACGGCTTCCATGATTTTATGGCGACCCGCTTCGGGATCCTGTTTGATCGCTTGCAACGCGGGCGTGACGCGTTTGATTTCCGCGTCAAAGGCGGGCAAATCCAAATACCCGATTAAATGCTTCATCTCTTCTTTGGTGAAATTCACTTCGGCTGGTCCGCGTCGCACCACCGCGACGACTTCGCTTACTTTTTGGACATAGACGAGATGACGCGCAACATCCAGCATCACGTTGCCCGCGCCGATGATGGCGCATCGTTTTCCAAAACGGAAATGTTTTTGGCTGAAAGGCGGAAGTTTGTTGTAGCCGTAAACGACTTCTTTCGCGTGATACACGCCCTCGAGGTCTTCGCCGGGCAAGCCGAGCCATTTCGTGCCTTGCGCGCCCGCGCTGACCAGAATCGCGTCGAAGCCTAAGCCGCGCAATTCATCGAGCGGCATGTCGCCGTTTTCGCCAATTACGACGTTGCCGTAATATTCAAGATTGGGACTTTCCAGCGCGCCGCGAAATTGCTTGCGCAAGCCTTCTTTCATTGTATGCTTGTCGGGATAAATCCCATATTCGGCGAGACCGCCGGGTTTAATATCGCGATTGAAGAGCGCGACGCGCGCGCCCTGACTCGCTAATTCGCGCGCGCCAAACAAGCCCGCGGGACCGGCGCCGACAACTGCGACAAAGTAAGCTGACGTCATTGTTTTTACCTCCAAATAATTCGGGTGAAATTGCGCGATTGCATTTTGGTTTTTGCAATCCACAAACAGGTTGCGCTTGCAAAGCGCCGCTCGCGATAATTTACAAGTCGAAAAAAATCTCGATAAGTTATCGCAAAAATCTGCTTTTTGAGCGTATCTGTGTTAATATTAACTGTATGTTATCACTGTTTGGTATTTTTTCTCAATAGGAGCGACAGCATGGCAGACGACCCCAACGCGCGCAATTTATCCCCGCTGGCAAATCTTCCTAAAAAAGAAGGCGGCGCTGGCTCTGCGCTTCCCAAATTGGATAATAGCAAGCAGAGCGCCGCGCCGCCGCCCACGAAGACCCCGCCGTTGCCGCCGCCCAAAGGGAAAGGCGTGAAAATTACCGCGGGGCCTGCCTTGTGGACAACCGGCAGCGTTTTTTCCCTCGCCTTGAATGTGATTTTGGTTATCATTTTATTGTTTGTCTCGATCAACCTCTATCGCGCGCGTTTGATTAATATAACAAGGATCGGTCCAGAGTTGCTTGGCGGCTTGTATGTTAATTTTGAAAAAATGGATCGCGCCCACATCACTTCAAACATTCCCGTCGAGACGACAATTCCCGTCAAGTTTGATTTGCAACTTAACCAACAAACCAACGTGGTTTTGAGTCAAGATGTGAAAATCAACGGCGTTCGTATCACCGTGAACACTGGCGGTTTGAACATCACCAACGCGGTGGCGGACATCGTCTTGCCCAAGGGCGCGACCTTGCCCATTTTCCTCAACTTGACCGTCCCGGTGGATACCACCGTGCCGGTCGTGCTGGACGTGGCGGTGGATATTCCGTTGGCTAAAACGCAATTGCACGAACCCTTCGCCGGCTTGCGCGACGTCGTTGGTCCGCTTTATTGTTTGTTCAAGAGCGACGCGCAGGATATGGACGGCAAAGGAATTTGCAAATAAGATTGGTAAATTGGTTTCGACCTTCAACCTTCAACCTTTGACTTTTTGGAGACTAATGAAAAACACCATCACCCAAACCAAACTAAAGAACGGCTTGAAAGTTATGCTCAAAGAGATTCACACCGCGCCGATTATTTCCTCGTGGATCTGGTATCGCGTCGGGTCGCGGGACGAGCCGACGGGGAAGACGGGCGTCTCGCACTGGACGGAACACATGCAATTCAAAGGGACGAAAAAATTTCCCGCGAACATGCTGGATAAAGCCATCTCGCGCGAAGGCGGACGCTGGAACGCGTCCACTTCGCATGATTCGACGCGCTATTTTGAAACCATGCCCGCCGATAAAATTGACCTTGCCCTGCGCCTCGAAGCGGATCGCATGAAGAACAGCATCTTTGCCGCAAAAGAAGTCGCCTCCGAGCGCACCGTCATCATCTCTGAGCGCGAAGGGCATGAGAACGAACCGTTGTTCAGGTTGACCGAAGCCGTTCAACAGACCGCTTTTCGTGTGCATCCCTATCACCATGAAATTGTCGGCGATAAGGCGGACTTGCAAACCATCACGCGCGATGATTTATACAATCACTATCGCGCCTATTATGTCCCCAACAATGCGACGCTTGCCGTCGCGGGCGACTTTGAAACAAAAGTTATGTTGAAGCGCGTCAAAGAATTATTTGAGAAAATTCCAAAAGGTTTCATGCCGCCGCGTCTTGCGCGTCCCGAGCCTGAACAAAACGGCGAAGCGCGCCTCTCCGTTGAAGGGCCGGGCGAAACGACGTTTATTCAAGTCGCGTATCGTTTTCCCAACGCCACGCATTCCGATTATTTTCCGCTACAGGTGTTGGATAGTTTACTTGGCGGAGCCAGCGGACTTTCCTATAAAACGTCGCGGCTTTATCGCGCGTTGGTGGATCAGGAATACGCGGTGGACGTATCGGGTTGGTCCGAAGCGACGATTGACCCGTATCTTTATCGCATCACCATCACGAATCATCCCGAACGCAAGCCGGACGAATCCATCGCGGCGCTGGACGCCGAGATCCAAAAATTGCAAAATGAGTTAGTCCCCAACGATGAAATCAAACGCGCGGTCAAACAGGCGCGCGCCGTCTTCGCTTATGGAAGCGAGAATATCACCAATCAAGCCTTCTGGATGGGTTATGCGGAAACGTTCTCGTCTTATGAATGGTTCTTGACCTATTTGAATAAATTGGCAAAAGTCACGCCAAAAGACGTTCAGCGCGTGGCGTTAAAATACTTGCAACCCAAGAGCCGCGTGATTGGCACATACATCCCGAAAGGCGCAGAGGCATAAATGGCTGTTTCAAAAGTTTCAAAAGTATCAAAGGCGTCAAAGGTCTCAAAGGTTTCTAAGGTGGGGAAGATGCATTCTTTTCCGAGTTCCGAAGATGTTTTGCGCGCGACGCTTTCCAATGGGATTACCGTTCTGGCGCGTTCCAATTTCAACAGCCCATCCGTCAGCCTCGGCGGATACCTGCCCGCTGGCGCTATTTTTGAAAGCGACGCAAAACTTGGCTTGGCGGATTTTGTCGCGTCTTCTTTAATGCGCGGCACTCAGGCGCGCACATTCGACGCAATCTATAACGAACTTGAATCCGTTGGCGCAAGCATGGGATTTGATTCAGGCGTTCACAACACAAGTTTTGGCGGACGCTCGTTGGTGGAAGACTTGCCGCTGTTGCTCAAGCTGCTTTCCGAGTCGTTGCAAACGCCAATCTTCCCCAAAGATGAAGTTGAAAAATTACGCGCGCAAGCGCTCACCGGGCTTGCCATGCGCGCGCAGGATACGTCGGATATGGCGGCGCTGGTTTTTGATCGCATGTTATTTGAAGATCATCCCTATGGCAGACCCAGCGATGGATTTGTGGAAACGATTCAAGCCATTACGCGCAACGACCTTGAAGAATTTCATCGCCGCTATTTTGGACCCAGCGGCATGATCATTGCCATCGTCGGCGCAATCGAACCGAAGAAAGCGGTTGCGGCGGTGAATCGCGTTTTGGGAGATTGGCAGATTCCCAATCAGGCGCAAGCGTCCGAGTTGCCTCCGCACAAACCGGTTAAGAAAACGGTCAAACAACATCATGCGCTCGAGGGCAAGTCGCAATCTGATTTGGTGGTTGGCATGATTGGACCGCGACGCAAAGACCCTGAATTTTTGTCGGCGTCTTTGGGCAATTCAGTGTTGGGTCAATTTGGCATGATGGGGCGAATTGGCGACTCGGTGCGCGAAAAATCCGGGCTGGCGTATTACGCCTCGTCCAGCCTGAATGCGGGAACGGGGCCCGGCTCTTGGGAAATCAGCGCGGGCGTGAATCCAAAAAATTTACAAAAGGCGATTGACCTCATCGAAACGGAGTTGCGTCGTTTTATCAAGAACGGCGTGACGAAAGAGGAACTCGCCGACAATCAAGCCAATTACATCGGGCGTTTGCCGCTTTCGCTTGAATCAAACAGCGGCGTCGCCAATGCGATTTTGAATATCGAGCGTTACGATCTGGGGTTGGATTATTATCAGCGTTACGAAAGCATGGTGCGCCAAGCGACCCGCGCCGACGTGTTGGAGACCGCGCGCAAATACATTGACCCAGACCGTTTGGTGATTGCGACGGCGGGACCGTAGTAAGGTTGTAAGTTAGCAGGTTGAAAGTTGGAAGGTTTGACCTTAAACTTTCAACCTTCAACCTGCAACTGTAAAACCATGAAACTTTCCACAGGCGTTGACTTAGTTGACATTGCGCGCATCCGCGCGGCGATTGAACGGCACGGCGCTAAATTTATCGCGCGTATTTTCACTGAAGCGGAACAACGCGAATGCGGCGGGCGGTTTGCTTCGCTGGCGGCGCGGTTCGCGGCAAAAGAGGCGACCGCCAAAGCGCTCGGTTGCGGCATTGGCGTCGTGAGCTGGCTGGATATCGAAGTGCGCGGCGATGAGAATAACGCGCCGCATTTATATTTATTCGGCGCAGGGGCGCAGACGGCGAAGCAATTGGGATTGTCAATTTGGTCGGTGAGTTTGAGCCACACGGAGAGTTTGGCAATCGCGTTTGTGACGGCGACGTCGGATTCCGAAGTTTCTTGATCGCGCCGCTTTAGCGCGCGTTTCTTAATTGAAAGTGAAAACTAAAAACCCGTCTCGCGCGAGACGGGTTTTTGTTTTTAGGCATGGACGAATATTTTTGATTTTTTTTTCTACCGTACATTTCAAAATGGGACGCGGACGCGAAGCGCGCCGAGAACGCGGATTTTTAATTGTTTTTTCCGCGTTAATCCGCGCTCGTCTGCGTCCTATACGAATTTTGTACGGTAGTGAAGATTTTTTTATTTTTCCTGTCGCGAGCTGGAAACTGTGGTTGCGCGCGGATAGGCGGGCGTTTGAGGTTGCAACGGGCGTTCAAGGCGCACTTGCACGGCGCTAGTCACTTTCAAGGGCGGCGCGCCCGCTTCGGCGCGGATGGTGTAATCGCCCGGCGGCAAGAGCGCGCCGCGATCATCGTATCCGTTCCAATGGAAGATGTGGCGCCGCCCCATTTTGCGCCGATGATTAACAATCGTAGCGCGCGCGTATCCGCTTTGGTCAAGGGCTTCAAGCGAAACGCGGGCGGTCTTGCTCAAATCCAGTAGGATGACTAGATTTTTTTCTTCGCTGGGCAACCCCGGCACAAACGTCGGCTGGTCAATCGAGAGCGCGAGGTCTACGCGGTTTTGGCGCATATAAATAAACGCCAAGATTCCAGCTATCGCTAAAACGCTGGGCAGAATCAAAATCGGCATGTTGTTCAAATTTTGACCGAGACGCGCTAACTCGTTCCCGCCGTTGGGCGCATAGCTGACATGGCGCGTTAAACGCGAGGCGTTGCCGGCTAAATCGCGCGCTTCAATCACGACGGCGTTATCGCCGTCCGCCAGAGAAACGTTGGTTTGAAAATCGCCGAGCGCATTTACTGGAACCGCCGCGCCGTTAACCGTCACCAAGCTGCCCGGCTCCACTTTGCCGCTGAGTTGGAAGTTGGCGTCGCCAATCGTGGTTCCGTCTTGAATGTTTACCTGAATCGGCACAGCGCCTGTTTTTAGATGGACAATCCGATTGAGCGTGGCGACGTTGCCCACCGCGTCGGTGGCGACGAAGCGCAAAGCGTTTTCGCCGGCGTTGAGAAAAAGTTCATATTGAAACTGTCCGTCTTGGTCAACGCGGACAGTTTGCTGGTTAATGGTCAGCGCGGCGCCGGGGCGCGTAGCGCCTTCAATCGTCAGCATTTGCTGGTTCGTCCATTCGTTTTCAAGCGGACGCGTGATGACAATATCCGGCGGTTGCGTGACCAAAATAACCGAACGCTGCAGACGAGTGACGTTCCCCGCCGGGTCAATGGCTTGGAGATCAACTTTGTTATCCCCATCCGCTAGTTTGACCTGAAAGTTGAAGCGCCCCATGTTGTCCACCTGTTGAGGTTGGGTGTTGCCTCTCAACAAGACCAGCGCGCCCGGCTCGGTGACGCCTTCAATTTGCAAACCCGGTTTGTTGACGCTCATCCCTTCGGGCAGATTGGCGAGTTGCACGGTGGGCGGTTGAGTGTCGAGTTGCGCTTGCACGTTTTGCGTTTTAGAGCGCATAGAACCTGCGGCGGTGACTTCGATACGATAAATTCCGTCGGTGGCGATCGAGCCCATATCGTTGCGCCCATCCCACGAGATGAAATGCTCCCCGGCGGTTTGGGTTTGGTCGCTGGCTAACGTGCGTATCAGGCTTTTGTCGCTGAAGACCAGCGCGGTCACGCGAGCGCCATTGTCAATGCGATAATTAACCGTAAAGACGTCGTAGCTCCCGTCGCTGTTGGGGGATAAAAATTGACCCGCCGCGGAAAGACTTAAACTGGGCGTTTGCATCCAGTCGGCGATAAAAGTAGCCGCGATAATTAAAACGACCGCGCCCACGCTGACGGCGGTGGTTAAAACGCCGGGCGAAATTTCGCCGGTGAGGCGGCGGCGTTGTGGGCGGCGCGTGTGGGAAGTTTCTCGCTGGGATTGCATGGCAGGGCTAAGTTTAATCCAATTCGAGCATAATGAGGTCGTCGGGTTTTTCGGCTTTAGTCATTTCGGGCGCTTTGGGCGCAGGCATTGGGGCTGGGTTAAAAAGGGGGGCGGCGTCAGCTTCAAATTGAACGCGCGCAGAAGATTGCGTAATGGGTAAAGGATGTTCAAAAAAATCCTGACCGATTTCTAACGCCGCGACGGAGATAAAAGAAAATAACGCCGTTAAACTCAGGGCAATCCATACGTCGCTGGGCAGGGGAGAGCCGAGCCAAAGATTTAATGTAATTTGCAAAACAGCCAGCGTCAGCGCGCCGATGGCGATAATCGAAACGCTTGATTTCGGGCGGCGAAGTTGCGCCCAATCTTTTTCGCTCAACGCGCCGACCATCCAACCGACAAACGCCCAACTTGCAATTTGCAGGATATGATGCAACAACGCGGACGAATTGGGCGCAAAGGGCGAAAGTAAAATCCGAAAGACGTCAAGCGAGTTTGCGGAGGCGAAACGAGCGGGTAGATAATTCATACTCGGCAGAATTCCAAGCAGGGTCAATAAATCGGGCGATAAACCGGCCATGCCCGCGACCAGCGCCGCAAAAAAAGCCGCCGTTCCGCCCATCAGCGCTCCGCCTGTCGGTCCCCACCATAATCCGCCGAGCAACGGAATAGACCATGATAAATAAATCGCGCCGAGCAAAGGCGACGCGAGCGTCAACAACGCGCCGCCCAAGTTTTGGATAAAAGAATGTTGTCCAATAATGGCGACGGCGAGAAAAAGCGCGGCGATATAAATTGAAACAAGATAAAGCGGATACGCCGCCGCCAGCGTCGCTAAAAAATATCCCGCAACGGGCGACCAGATTGAGATGAAAAACACCGCGCCGACAATCGCTATGCTCCAATCTTTGGGGTAGGATGGGACGGCTTGCATTAATCCATAGAGCAATGCCGCCAGCCCAGCGGCGGCGATGATTTGCTCCGTCAAAGCGAAGCGACGGCGGATAAAACTGTGGAAGGAGTAGGTTAATTTCATAATTCAATTGATGTACGCTCCCTCACCCTACCCCTCTCCCGCAGGGAGATGGGATTAACTCCCTTCCCCCCGCGTGGGAAGGGCTGGGGATGAGGGTTACAACTCAATTTGCCGCAAGTCGGAAGACGGCTGATATGACATGCCGCCATTAATCGGAGAGGCGGGGCGGCAATGCGCGCGCGCCCAGTTGCGCAGATTGTTGATTTGCGTTTCCATCGTTTGCGCCAGCGGCATAGTGGCTTTGATGGAGTTGGCAATATCGGCGTGGGTTAATTCGCGGTCGGCTTCAAAAGCGTCGTACAGCGCGGAGATGACGGCTTGCTCAATTTCAGCGCCGGAGAAATTATTGCTGACGCGCGCCAACTCATCCAAGTTGAATTGAAGCGGATCGCGTCCGCGTTTGGCGATGTGAATGGCGAAGATGTCGCGGCGCTCTAAAATATTGGGAAGGTCAATGAAAAAGATTTCGTCGAAGCGTCCTTTGCGCAGGGCTTCGGGCGGCAAAATGCTAATGTCGTTTGCGGTGGCGATGACAAAAACGGGGGCGGTTTTTTCCTGCATCCACGTTAGAAAACTTCCAAAAACGCGGGCAGTCGTCCCCGCGTCGGAAAGATGCGAGCTGGCGATTCCCGCCAATCCTTTTTCGAGTTCGTCAATCCAAAGCAGACAGGGCGAAACGGATTCGGCGAGGCTCAAAGCGGTGCGCATGTTCTGTTCGGATGAGCCGACCAACTCGCTGAACAAGCGTCCTAAATCAAGGCGCAAGAGCGGCAAGCGCCACTGGCTGCCGATGGCTTTGGCGATGAGGCTTTTTCCCGCGCCTTGCACGCCGAGCAGAAGCAAGCCTTTGGGTTCAGGCAATCCAAATTGACGGGCGCGTTCGCTGAAAGCCAGAGAGCGTTTGCCCAGCCATTCTTTAAGCAGAGGCATTCCGCCGACGTAATCCATATTTTCGGAGGCGTCAAAGTATTCCAAAATTTGCGAGCGTCGAATGATTTGTTTTTTCTCGGCGATGATGACGTCGACATCCAGCGAACGGGTCATAACCAGCGATTTGGCGAAGACGTTTTCGGCTTCGGTGCAGGTTAATCCCTGCGCGGCGGCGAGGATTTTTTCGTGCATGTCGGCGTCCAATTCCACTTGCATGCCGCTGACTTCCTGCGCGGAACGCACAACGCGGTCTAGCGATTGTTTCATTTCATCGGGCGTGGGCAAACCGTAATCTAAAACGGTGACGTCTTTTTCCAATTCGGGCGGAGAATACAAGAGGGGGGATAAGATAATGAGCGTCTTGCGGCTTTCTTTGAGATGGTTGGTAATATCGCGCAAGCGGCGGACAACGACGGGTTGGTCGGGCAACGGATGGCGGTCATCAATGAAAGGGTGAAAATCTTTCAGCACGAAAATTGCCGATTCTTGCGAGGCGGAAATCATATCCAGCGCGCGCAACGGAGAGCAGGACGACGAATCAGGAATGCCGCCCTCGTAGCCGTCCAGCGCACGAATGCCGTCCGTGATGCTCCAGCCGTAAAGTTTTTTACGCAGTTGCCCCGCGACCTGTCGCAAGGTCTGCTCGATGCGGCGCTCTTCCCACGAGACAATATAAAGAATTGGGTATTTAGCGCGGATGAGAACGTTCAATTCAGATTCGCGGGAGGCGGCGACTTGGGCGGTCATAAATTGAATATAGCATAAGAGAGAATCAGCGTCAATTGCAAGAGCGTATGAGGGTGTGCGTCAGTTTTTTGAAAACTGATCTGGGCGCAAGGATTTTGCTTTGCCAATTGGCGAACGGCGCCAAGGGTGATTAGCCGCGGGAATAGAGGATTTGGGAGTAGCGACGGGTGGAGTAACA
>Ga0315281_10000955_pt1 | contig 41641 bp, 39 predicted proteins | sample YL17G07_0_MG_FD_204540 | JGI IMG/M metagenome (GOLD analysis project Ga0315281, IMG submission 204540) | Sediment microbial communities from Yellowstone Lake, YNP, Wyoming, USA - YL17G07_0 | ecosystem: Environmental > Aquatic > Freshwater > Lake > Sediment | place: USA: Wyoming | collected...
CATTTCGTCCGATAGCCCCAGCAGGTACGCGGTTGCGCTGCCGGCTCCTCGCCCCTCGAGCGCCCGTACTCTTGATTTCGCCCTCCGGAAGCACGACAGGAGCTCCGCGGCGGCGAGCAAGGAGCCCGCGAGCCTCGCCTGGCTGATGAGCCGAATCTCCTTCCGGAAACGTTCCTCCCATGCCGCCCGTTGTGCCGCCGGTATCTTCTCTCCCATCGCCCTCGCGCATCTGTCCTTGAGCGCCCGGAGATCCTCCGAGAGGGATCCGCGGATGAGGAGAGGGGAAACCGTGGATGCGGGGAGCCGCACGGCGCATTTCTCCGCGACCTCGCCGGTGTTGTGGAGATAGTTCTGGTGAAAGCCCAGCGCGCGCATTTCAGCCAGGCTCTTGAGCCAGATTGACTTCGTCACGACGGTGAAATCGCTCACCGTGCCGAACCGGGTTTTTGCGATGATGTCGTGCGCCAGCCAATCTTCCGGATGCGGGTAGTGCACGTCGTTGGTGACCACCGGTTTCAAGCCGTAGCGCGGCGCGAGGCCGATGATGGCGGCGTTGGAGATCTCCTGTTCCGCGAAGCCGAGGCGAGACATCTCCGGATGGAAGTCATCGCCGAAGATGTCGAGGTAGCGCCGGAGCTCTTGCTCACCGGCAGCGGGGCTCTCGCGGATGATCTTCAGCGGGAACGAGCCGTAGTAGCAGCCGCTCAGGCAGATAAGCCCCCGGTGATATTTTTCGAGGAGGGCCCAGTCCACGAGCCCCCGCGCGCCCCGGAAGCAGTTGTCGAGCCACGCCTCGCTCATGAGGCTCACCAGGTTGCGGTAGCCGCGCGCATCCTTCGCCAGGAGGATGAGGTGGTTGCGGCGTTCGTCTCCGCGTTCGATTGTGTCGCGCGCGCTGTCAACGAAGTAGCACTCGCAGCCGAGGAGGGGATTCAGCCCCTTCTTGATGCAGGCATGGTAGAACTGGGGGACGAACGCGAGCTCCCCGTGGTCGGTGATCGCCATGGCTGTTTGACCCAGCGCGGCCGCGCGGTCGAGCCCCTCAGCAACGGAGAGCACGCTGTCCGAGTAGGAACCCCAGAAGTGGTTGTGGAGGTGCGCGAAATTCATGGCCGTTGTCCGTACTGCCTCAGTGAAGCACTGATACGCACGCTGCTGTCATTGTCAGTGCCTGACTGAGGCATTACCGTTGTCCATTCGGGGTGAGTGCGCATCGGTGAAGGTGCGCGGGAGACAACTCACAGTAAGCGGGGCGCGCGTTGCCTCACCCGCGTTGAGCATCGGGCTGTCCGGTTTCCTCCGGCAGGGTTTCCGCTTCCCCCGGGATGAGGTCGCCGGCTTCCCCGGCCGGGAGCGACGCGATCTCTATCCCCTTCTGCCGGCGGAGCTCTTCAATCTCCCTGAGGGGGCGCTCAAGGGCGTTGCGCCTCGTTGACATGAGCGCCTCGTACTCCTTCTCGGCATCGAGGATTCTCTTCCCCATTTTCTCCATACCCACGGTGAATCTGTTCCACTGGGCGAGGAAGGAACCGAGGAGGGATAGGATCTGGGCGGTTTTCTGCTCGAGGTTGAAATTCTCCACCGACTGCCGGATCACAGAGAGGATGGCGTAGAGGGTGAGGGGCGAGCAGAGCACCACCTTCTCCTTCATCGCCCCGTCGACCAGCTCCGGGGCGTGTTCATGGATGAACGCGTAGACCTGCTCGTTCGGTATGAACATGAGCACGTAGTCGAGTGTGCCTCCGGCCGGGTCTATGTATTCCCTGCCCGTGAGCTCATCGACGCGGTTCTGCACATCCCGGATAAACTGCGCGGCGGATCGCTTCCTGTCCGCGTCTGTTTTCGCGGCCACGTAGTCCATGTAGTTGTCGAGCGGGAACTTCACGTCCATGTTGACGACCATCTTCTGGGGCAGGTAGAAGGTGAAGTCCGGCCTCCCCGTGGCCCCCTCGATCTGCTTCTGCTTGCGGTACTGGATCCCCTCGATGAACCCCGCCAGGCGCAGCACGTCCTCCGCCATACGCTCTCCCCACTGGCCCCGCTGCCGGCTGCTCGAGAGCGCCGTGGTGAGCTCGCCCGTGGTGTGCTCGAGCTTCGCGGTGAGTTCGCCGGTGGTCTTGAGCTGGTTCACGAGGGCCCCGTACTGCTGGCTGCGCTCTTTCTCGAACTCCTTGAGCAGGGCGCGCACCCGCTCCATCTCCTCGGTCATGGATTTGAGGTTCTGATCGATGAGCTTTTTCTTGCCCTCGAGATCCTTTTCTCCATCCTTGACGTGAGTCTGGAGCGTCTGCGCGGCAAGCTTGAGAAACTCGTTCACGCTGCGGCCGAGGGCCTCCTGCGAGAGGATGGCGAACGAGCCCTTCACCCGCTCCAGGATCGCCTCGAGCTCCCTGGACTTCTCTTCCTGCGACCGGCCCATGAGCTCGGCAGCAATCCGCGCGCTCCTTACCCGCCAGAGGTATGAGAACGCCGCGGCGGCCGCGATACCCGCGGCGACGGCGAGGATGAGCAACAGTATGTACGGGGGCATGGCGGCACTCCGAGTGTTTGAATCTGTGCTAGTATACCATATCCTGTGCCCCTCTCCCGTGTATGAAAGGATTAGTATGAAAGGGTTAAAGTAACTACTCAGGTAGTCAGAAGCCAGAATCCAGAATGGATCGCGAATAAGCTTCCAGTAGCTTACTGACCTCCTCGTGGGCCTTTCGCCACACCACCAAGTCCTCAAATGTCGCCGCTGGCGTCCTCATTCTAACTCCTGGCTCCTGACTCCTGAATTCTGGCTCCTGAGCAGTTACGGATTAAATACACGAGCGCGTATCGAAGTCAGTAAAGAGGCAGTTGGCGCAACCCTCCGTTGCGGCCAACCGATGTGTGGTATATAATCACTGTCGCAAAGCAATGGCGCGCTCGGTCGCGCGCGCATTGCATCAGGAGGGAGCCAGTATGAACATAGTACGTGTGGCGGTGAAATGGTCTTGTGCCATCTGTTGCCTTGTTACACTCGCTTCATGCGCCGGCGGCAGGAGGGCGATGTCCGGTTATTACCAGAATCACCCGGAGATGCAAAAACGGCTGCTCCAGGTGAGGGCGATTCACGTGGAGAATGTTCAGGGCGCCAGGGACGACGGAGAGTCTCTGAAGATGAAGGAATGCCTCATAGACGAACTCCAGAGGAAGGGGAGGGGCCGATTCAGATTAGTGAGCGGAGCATCGCAGGCTGATGCGATCCTCCAGGCTGACATGAAAGAAGAACTCGGTCCGGTGGCGACTGATACACCGCTCCCTTTTGAGCTTGAAGCGAAGATCACGCTGGAGAATAAGGTCCATGTGCGGATACGGCTTGTGGATCCGACGTCAGGGCGTGTGATCTATAAAACGGATACCGGGGAGCTCGCCGAATTTGAAGTGGATTCGATTGAAAAGGCAGCGCATACGGTAATCAAAAACCTCGCGAGGGAGATTGACCTGGCGAAGGAGGCGGCGCAGATGTAGTTGATCAACCACGCGCGATCGGTCCTGGCGGGTGTGGCCCGTATGATCCTCATCAGACTCATCTCTCACGCGCTGCCCCGCATCACTAAGAGCGCGCTCCCGGTTGTGCCCGATTCCCGCCTGCCGATCGTGCGCGCAGCGTTTCGATGACGCGCTCATGGATCCCGCCGAAAGAGCCGTTGGACATGATGAGGAGGATATCCCCTGGCGTGAGCTCACCCTCGAGGGCGCGGAGAATAGCGTCGACACTTTCGATCGCGCGCGCGTCGACTCCCCTCCCGCGGAGATCGGCGACGAGCTTTTCCGGTGAGAAGCGGCGTTCGGGTTCGATCTGCTCCGGATGGTACACGCCCGCCACGATGACGCGGTCGGCCTTGAGAAAGGCGGCGGGATAATCGTTCTGGAAAAAGTTCCTGCGGCTCGAGTTGGTGCGCGGCTCCCAGACTGCCCAGAGCCTCCGCCCCGCATAGCGCTCCCTGACCGCGGCGATCGTTTCGCGCACCTCGGTGGGGTGGTGCGCGAAGTCGTCGATCACGACGATCTCATCGACGACGCCGCGGACCTCCTGCCTCCGCATGACTCCCTGGTAGCTCATGATCGCGTCGCGTATACTGCCGGGGGAGACTCCCAGACCGTACGCGGTAGCGAATGCCGCGGTGGTGTTGAGGGCGTTATGCCTCCCGGCGAGCGGAGAGTCTATGGTAACAATATCACGCCCATCCGCGCGTATGGTGAACGATGCGCCGCTGCCCGCGCCGTGATAGTGTGCGATCCGCCATCGGGAACCGTCACCGAACCCGTACAGTTCGACCGGCGAACCGCTCGCGCGCGCGCAGACCTCACGAACACGGAGATCGTCCCCGCACGCGATGAGGCGGCCATGCCGGGGGATGAGCGCCGCAAATCTCGCGAAGGCGTCCTCGCAGGCCGCGAGGCCGCTGAAGATATCGGCGTGGTCGAAATCAATGCCCGTCAGGACGCCGATCTGAGGTCGGTAGTGGAGGAACTTCGGCGCGCGATCGAAAAAGGCGGTGTGGTACTCATCCCCCTCGACGACGAAGTACTGCCCGGATCCCCGCGCGCTGCTGGAGTCGAAGTTGCGCAGGACGCCGCCGATGAGGAAGCCGGGGGAGAGACCCGCATGGTGGAGTATCCAGGCGATGAGGGAGCAGGTGGTCGTCTTCCCGTGTGTCCCGGCGACCACCACGCTCGTCCGCTCCGCGAGGTACATCTCCTCGAGCGCCTGCGGGAATGAGAGGTATCTCACCCCCCGCCGCAGCGTTTCTTCAACCTCCGGGTTATCGCTCCGCACCGCATTCCCGATGATCACGAGCTCTGTGTCCTCGCTGATATGTTCCGGTGCGAAGCCGTTTTTTATCTCAATGCCGATCCGCTCGAGGAGGGTTGACATGGGAGGATAGCAGCTCGCGTCGGAGCCGCTCACCTCGTGGCCGCTCGCCCTGAGGAGCTGCGCGAGCGAGCCCATTCCCATTCCGCATATCGCACTCATGTGAATTTTCATGCTCTCGAAGCCCGTTGTCCTTCCGGGGAGCATTGAGGCGCCCCCCCGATTCCCTGTGCCATCAGGTCACGCATGGTTCCGTGATGGTCACCGTCCCGCGCTCGCCGTTGACTGCCGCGCGCACGCCGAGGGGGAAGCAGATGCTCCGCGTGAAGTGCCCCGCGGGGAAATGAGCGAGCACCGGGAAGCGGAATGCTTCGGCCGCGTCGAGGACGATACGCTTCACCTCAGCCCGGTAGGTCTCTTCCCCTCCTCCCCATCCCTGCGGCGGGATGAAGTGGCCGAGGATGAGACCCCTCGCCTCATTGAATTTCCCCGCCAGTTTGAGATGGGAGAAGAGCCGGTCAACGGCGTACGGTTTTTCCCCCCTGTCCTCGAAGAAAAGGATGGCGCCGGCCGTGGGGGAATCATACGGCGTGCCGAGGGTGCCGGTGAAGACGGAGAGGCTCCCCCCCGCGAGGACACCCTCTGATTTCCCCGGCCTCAGCACCTCGATGCCGGGCGAGGGGAGTTCGCCCCAGGGCTCCCGGGTGGCGAGCGCGCGGAAGACGAAACGGGAGGTATCTTCAGCCATAGCGCCGAGCTCGGTGACAAGGGGGCCATGGAAGGTGACAAGATCGCACATCTTCTGGAAATAATTATGGAGAGCGGTGATATCGCTATAACCCATGAAGATTTTGGGATTCCTGCGGATCGTCGCGGCATCGAGAAGCGGGAGTATCCTCTGTGAGCCGTAACCCCCGCGCGCGCAGAAGATCGCGTTGACAGTGCGGTCGGCAAAGAGGCGGTTCAGCTCATCCGCCCTTCTCTCGTCGGTGCCGGCCAGGTAGGCGCTGCGCGAAAAGATATCAGGGCGGAAGAAGGTGCGGTAGCCCGCGTCCTGGATGCGGCGTATGCCGCGGTGGAATGCCTCCTCCTCAAAAGCGCCCGCGGGCGCTGCGACTCCTATGGTGTCGCCGGGCCGAAGTCCCGGCGGTTTAATCGCGCTGGTCATGGTGTGTGGATAGTGATAAGATAAGCTCCTCGCTGCCTCGGGATTTCAATAAAGTTTGAGATGAGCACCTGATTGGCCTGATTTATACCCGCACCCTGAAGGGTGCGCTACAGAAAATCAGGTTGATCAGAGAAGCCTGTCCTGAGCACTTCGGCTAGGCTCAGTATAAACTCAGTCGAAGGATCAGGCGCACACAAATAAGTTGCGAAGCTAACCCGGTGTTTAGGAATTTCAATAAAGTTTGATGTTAGCACCTGATTGACCTGATTTATACCCGCACCCTTAAGGGTGCGCTACAGAAAATCAGGTTAATCAGAGAAATCAGGTGCTAATAAAGTTGTTTTAGCTAACCCGGCCGGCTCCCCTCCGCGACGTGTGCGGTGGCGTGAACCTTTTTAACGCATCATCATAGTGATTTGCCATGCCGCAGTCAAAGGAAAAGAGGATTGAGCGCTTTTTGAGGAGCAGATCGGCCGCGAGCGGGCCGCTCCTGCGCCTCAAGGGGGACGCGTCTCTTCGCGCGTTCTACAGAATCAGTTATCGTGGGGGGACGGCGGTCATGATGGTGCGTGATGAACTGCAGCCTGGCGAAGACCGGTCGTTCATCGACGTGAGAGACCACCTGGCTGCGTGTGGAGTTGCCGTTCCTGAAATCTATGAGTATGATGGAGAAAATGGCGTGATCCTCATGGAGGACTTCGGCGACCTCACCCTCGAGGAGAGGCTGGGGGGGGCGGGCGAGGAGACGTTCACCCATTTCTATCGAGTCGCGATCGATGAACTGGTTACGATGCAGGTCCTGGGCACCAGCCTCCGCCGTGACTGCGTCGCGCGTCACCGATCATTTGACCGGAAAAAGCTGATGGAGGAGCTCGATTTTTTTCTCCTGCACACCGTGGAAGGGCTGTACCGGGCGGGTCTGGAGAAGCGCGAACGGGAGGCGATCCGCGAGGGGTTCTCCCTTCTCGCGGATCGGCTCGCGTCCTTCCCCCGCGTGCTCAACCACCGCGACTACCACAGCCGCAACCTCATGGTGGTGGGTGATGCGCTCAAGATAGTCGATTTTCAGGACGCGCGCATGGGACCCTGCCAGTACGACCTCGCGTCGCTGCTCAGGGATTCCTACACGGTGCTGGGTGGCTCTTTCCGCAGCCTGATGATTGAGTACTATCTTCGCGAGAGCGGGGAGCGTGGGATGGCATGGCATGACAGGGGGGCGTTCCTCAACCGCCTTGACCTCATGAGCCTCCAGCGGAACCTCAAGGCCTGCGGGACATTCGGCTACATGGCGGTGATGAGAGGAGATGAGCGCTACCTCGCCTACCTCGAGCCGACGTTCGCCTACGTGAGGGAAAATGCGCCGAGGTTTGATTTCATGGAGGAGTGCGTGCGGCTCCTCGCGCGCCATGTTCCACTGCTGCGGTAAGGCGCGCCTCGCCCTCCGTGGCGCGTGAGAATGATGCGGTGTGCGGCGCGCTTCAGCGTACCCGCTCCGTGAGCGGCGCACCTCGCAGGGAGAACGGATGATGTGAAAGCGATGATCCTTGCTGCCGGCCTCGGCACGCGTCTCAGGCCGTTCACCGAAGAGATCCCCAAGCCTCTCCTCCCGGTCGCAAACCGCCCGCAGATCGAGTTTGTGCTGGAGCTGCTGCGGCTCTCGGGGGTGAGCGACGTCGTCATCAACCTCCATCAGCTCGCAGAGCCGATACGTTCGCGCCTCGGCTCTTGCTACCGTGGTCTCCTCCGCATCAACTATTCCGTCGAGACAGAGCTGCTGGGGACGGGCGGAGGGCTCAAAAAGGTTGAGGATTTTTTTGACGAGGATCCGTTCATCCTGATCAATGCGGATACACTGATGGATCTGGATCTCGCGAGCGCGATCCGACGGCACATCGAATGTGGGGCGGCGGCGACGATGGTGGTTCGGGAGTGGGAAGAGGGGGCGGGTCTTGGCCGGGTTGAGATGGACGGAGAGGGGAGAATCAGGCGCATGCTCCAACGGGAGGCTGGAGAAGGCCTCACGCCGGTCATCTTCACCGGCGTTCACGTGCTCAGCAGAAAGGTATTCGGCTACCTTCCCGCCGGTCGCTTCTCATGCATCAACAGGGATGGCTACAGGGCAATGCTCGAAGCAGGTGAGCGCGTGTTCGGCTTCCGGGTGAGCGGCTACTGGAGGGATGTCGGAACGCTCGCGAGCTACTTCGATGCCAATATGGATTTCATCCACGGCCGGATGCCTGCCTGCGGTGAGCGCCTGGCGGCGCCGGGGGGAGAGACAGATTATGAAGCCGCGATGCCGGGAGTTGAGTTCATCCCACCGGTCATCATGGGTCGGGGCTGCCGGATCGAGAGAGGCTGCAGGATCGGGCCGGCGGTCGTCCTGGGAAATTGCTGCCGTGTGGGCGGGGGCTGTAGATTGGAGAGGGCCGTGGCGCTGCCACGCGCTGCATTCCACAGTGGCGAACTGGTGAACGGGTGCATCAGATCAAAGATGGCTTCGGTGAGCGTGTGAGCGCGTGGGTGTGAGCGGGGGGCGGGTGGATAGAGGGTAGTGGATGGTAACTGATCAGGAGCCAGAATTCAGGAGTCAGGAGCCAGGAGTTAGAATGAGGACGCCAGCGGCGACATTTGAGGACGTGGGCTACGGCGATGTTTCCGAGTTAATGCAGTTACTCGAAGAGGTCAGCACGCTACTGGAAGCTTATTCGCAATCCATTCTGGATTCTGGCTCCTGGCTTCTGACTACCTGAGTAGTTACAGCGGATGAACGATGAGCGCACAAGAGGAATCGGAAAAAGACCGCCGCCTCGTCGCCCTCTGTGCTGCGGGCGATGAAGCATCATGGGATCGTTTCCTGGATGAATACGGAGGCCTCATCCACTGCATTATCGGGAATTACCGCCGAAACCAGCAGGATGTGCGCGAGCTCTTCATCCATGTCATTGAAAATCTCTGGAGTGGCGGGGCGCGCCGGTTGCGCGCCTGGGAGGGCCGGTCCAGATTTTCGACATACCTCGCCGCGGTCACCTCGCGCCTCTGCATTGACTATCTCAGGGGTCGCCTGCACAGGGAGCGGGCGCGATATGTGCCATTAGACGAGTGCGAGACACCGGCGTCGTCTCGTGCGGATATGCGCGGGGGGGGACGGGCGGGCGCATCGCGCCACGTCGTGCAGCGCGAGTGTGGTGAAATCCTGGTGAATTGTGTAGGGCGCCTCTGTCAGGAGGAGCGCGATATCGTGACGCTGTTCTATTGGCAGGGGCGACGGTACGCCGAGATAGCGTCTCTCATGAGAATCCCGGTGAGCAGCGTGGGGAAGAGGCTTCTCAGCGCGCGCGATAGGATCCGTCGGATGCTCGTCCGGAGCGGCATAAAAAATATCGCGGATTTACTGGAATAAAAGGGCGGCGCAATCCGTCTCATACTATGGGAGGAGAAGATCATGAAATGCCCTGATCGAAAGGTGCTGGCTCGATTGCTCGATGGTGAAGCAATCAGGTCCAGAGATGAGTTGCGCCGGCACGTGGAGCGCTGCGCGCGCTGTCGAAAAAAGGCCCGGCAACAGGATCAGCTGGGCATGGTGGTGGAAGCGGTTTTTAGGGAACGGGCGCACTCCATGGTGAAGGAGTCCGTTCCCTGCCCCTCCGCGGAGGAGATCGCGCGCTACGTCGAGGGGGGCATGCCTTTGTATCGGGAGAAACAGCTCCTCCAGCATTTCTGTGCCTGCCCTGCCTGCGCCGGGGCTGCGCTCGACGCCGCGCGGGCCGGCGGCACAACTGCGCCGCCTCTCCCCACGGATCTTGTGCGCGAGGCGAGGGCGGTGTACAGGAAGGTGCATGATGATCGAGTCGGGGAATAGCGTTTCTTTCATCGTGCATGGTATGCGGCTCACGTAACGGGAGCGTGCGCAGTGGAGGGCGGGCGGGTCCGGGAGCTTAACCTAAAGAAATTTGTAACTGCTCAGGAGCCAGAATTCAGGAGTCAGGAGCCAGGAGTTAGAATGAGGACGCAAGCGGCGACATTTGAGGACGTGGGCTACGGCGATGTTTCCGAGTTAATGCAGTTACTCGAAGAGTTCAGCACGCTCCTGGAAGCTTATTCGCGATCCATTCTGGATTCTGGCTCCTGGCTTCTGACTACCTGAGTAGTTACAGAAGTTTTAGTGTTAAAATAACGGAATAAAATTCGCGGTCACCTCGTCTAATGTAGTGAAAGGAGGTGCCGCATGGAAACGACCGTTGCGGTAGGGGCCTGCATCGAGCATCGCACGTACGGGATCGGCAAGGTGCTCGGCCTCAGCGAAAAGAAGGAGGTCATCCGTATCAGGTTTGACAGAGCGGGCGTAAAGGAGTTGCCATACCCCTGCCCTGATCTGACGCGAACCGGTTCTCCGGAGAGCGCCGCCGGTGAAAGGGTCATGAGGCTCCGTTTTGACGGTGAATCGCATAATGGCCCGGGGTGCCGCTGGGTGCTCCAATTCTCAGGGGCGCCGGTGTTTTCGCTCGTGCAGAATATACACACATGGGCCACCAACAAAGCGAAGCTCAATGGAGCATCGGTAGATCTCACGGCGATCGAAAAGCAGGGGATGGAGCTGCGCATCACCGGTCAGGGCAGGGACGGACGGTGCCGCTGGTGCCGCACCTTTCGTTCGGGGCTTCGGACGGCGGTGCTCAGGGACTATGGCAGCCGGGCATTCGCTCTGGATGGATCGTGCGTGTTCGATCGGGCGTCGGGCAGTGCCGGGCACGATTCAACACGGAATAAACCCGGAGGGCCTGTCTGCCCGCCCCAGGCGGGTAAACAGGAAGGGTGCCCCCCTTCGGCGGGGCAGGGACAGCCGGGCGCCGGCAGACAGACGGCGGTCAAGGGCGACAGCCAGGGGCAGCCGGGGCTGGGCTGCGATACCGGAGGCAGCGAAAAAACAAAATAAGACGCCCGATAACCCCGGTGTGTTGGATGGCGGCAGCGTGCGATGAATGGGTATGAGGAGTGCTACAGAGTGTCCCGCGATGGGAAGAACGAGTAAGAATAACCTCTGGTATCTGGCCGTGTCCGCGGTCGTGAGCTGCACGATCTTCGCCTACCTCTTCACCATCGTGCGCCCGGCTGAGATCACCAGCGCGATCAGGAATGCGGCTCCCGCGGGGATATTTGCCTATATGGTCGTGAGCCTCTCCTCGACCGTGCTGCGGAACATGAGGTATCTCACGCTCATACGGGCGGCGGAAACAGATATCCCGATCAGCGGCGGCCAGATGTTCCTCGTGACGCTCGTGAGGAATCTTTTCGCCGATCTCCTGCCCGCGAGGGTGGGATCGCTGGTCTACGTCGTGATCCTCAATGCCCGCTTTGGATTCCCGGTGGAGATAGGGACCTCTGTCTGGGCTATTGCCTTTGTCCTAGATCTATTCGTCATGGTCCCGCTCATCGCAATCGGAATCATGGTCGTGGGTGCAGCGAGGCTGGGGATATCCCCCGGTCTGCTCGCCGCGGTCGCGTCGCTCTTCTTTATTATGACTGTCGCAGCGCTGTCGTATCTGCCGCAGCTCATGAGGTGGGGGGGGAGCCTCATGGTGCGGATGGTACCGATGTGGCGGAGGGCAGCGGCGGTGAAGGAAAAGCTCGATCTCACGGGAGCGCAGATTAGGGCAATCTACCATAGGGGGATTCTGGGGCGGGTGATCGTTCTCTCCTTCCTGATCCGCATCCTCAAATACGGTTGTATTGCCTTCCTGCTCTTTGCGATTCTCAATCCGGTTGATCCGCACACGTACACCATGCGTGCGATCGGCTACTGGCCTGTGTTCCTCGGCGCCTCGCTGGCTGAGCTCTCGGCGAGCACGCCGCTCAGCGGTATCGGGGGGTTTGGCCTCTATGAGGGGGTCTGGACCGGGACGTTTTATCTTCTCGGCTACCCGCGGGAGCTCGCCGCGCTTTCCGGTGTCTCCGGTCATATTATCACGCAGGTCTTCGGCTACTCGCTCGGCGTGCTGGGAATTATCATCCTCATGACCCCGCTGCTGTGGAGGAAGAAGTGGCGCTGAGAGACTCGTGTGATGGAGGGCCTCGTGACCTTTCGCGCAGTTCACACGGTACTATGACGCAGGTGCAGAGATGGATCGCGTACTGATTAAAACGCTCGTTGTGGGGCCCCTTCAGGCGAACTGCTATCTCCTGAGCGACGCGGAGACGCGTGAGACGGCGATCATCGACCCTGGAGGAGACGCCCGGCAAATTATCGGCTGCATAGAGGGAGGCGGCTTAAAACCGGTGGTGATTGTCAACACGCACGCCCACCCCGACCATGTCGCGGCAAATGCGGATGTGAAGAAGCGCTATAGTATCCCGCTCCTGCTGCATGAGGATGATGCGCCCGTCCTCGCGCAATCGGGCATGCTCAGTAAGCTCATCGGCTTGTTCTTCGAACCCTCTCCCCCTCCCGACAGATTGCTGCATGACGGAGACGAGATCACGATAGGAAGAGTAACGCTCAAGGTGATGCACACGCCGGGCCATTCGGCGGGGAGCATCTGCCTGTGGTACGAGGGGCAGGGGGGTGAAACGCCCGTCCTGTTCAGCGGGGACACGGTATTTCAAGATTCGGTGGGCAGGACAGATCTTCCGGGTGGATCATACGAAGCCCTGCTGGATTCGATAAGGATAAAGATCATGCCGCTCCCCGATCGGGCGCGCATACTCCCCGGCCATGGCCCTGAGACAACGGTGCGGCGGGAGAAGAGGTATAATTCGTTTTTTAACATCTGATCCGAGTGCCCCCTGGGAAATCGCGCACGGTACCGGAGGTCAGGAATGCAGATCCTCTTAGATGAATTTATAAACTACCTGAATGTGGAGAGGGGATTATCGCCTCACACCCTTGATGCGTACAGGGGGGATCTCTCGAGATTTATCTCGTTCCTGAATGCGAGGGGGATGAAATCCCTGGACGACGCGACGCGTGAGGCGATTGGCGCGTATCTCATGGCTGAAAAGTCACGGGGCCTTTCCCCGGCCTCGCTCTCCCGCAACCTCGCCGCGATAAAGGTATTTTTCCGCTTCCTCGCCTCAAACCGATTTGTGCGTGCGGATATTACCGATGTCATAGAATCTCCGAAAATATGGGAGCATCTGCCGGAGGTGCTGTCCATTGCCGAAGTGGAGCAGCTTCTCAGCAGCCCCCGCCCTCATACGCACTACGGCAGGCGGGACAAGGCTCTGATCGAGCTTATGTATGCCACCGGCGTGAGGGTCTCGGAGGCCGCGAGCCTTAAAATCGCTGATGTCAACCTCGAGGTGGGGTATATCCGGTGCATGGGGAAAGGGTCCAAGGAGAGGATCGTCCCTCTCGGCCGGGAGGCCAGGAGGGCCCTGGACAGCTACCTCAAATTGACGAGACCGCATTTTTCACGCCTGAGAGCCTCGGAGGCCCTTTTGCTCACCCGTCGGGGGAAGCCGTTCACCCGCCAGGGACTTTGGAAGATCATCAAGGGTTACGCGAAGCGCGTGAAGCTCCAGAAGAGGATAACACCCCATACGCTGAGGCATACCTTCGCCACCCATCTTCTCTCGGGTGGGGCTGATTTGAGGGTCGTCCAGGAGATGCTCGGCCATGCCGATATCTCCACCACCCAGACGTACACGCACGTGGACAAGGACCGGCTGAAGAGCGTCCATAAGAAGTTTCATCCCCGCGGATGATGGTGAGGAGTGGAGCGGTGTTGTGAGATGCGCTTCCCCACCCTCGCGGCTCCCGTCGGGAAGCTCTCCAGGAAATCACGCACCTGAGTAGAGGAAGAGGGACTTCTCGAAATAGTAAGAAGTACATGCATTTACATAGATCACGCAGAATAGACCCCTGTTTTTAATTGACAGTAATAATAAGAAGTTTATCATGAATGGAGAGAGCATAATGACAGATTGAACCTACCATATAGGCCGGCAGTCATACCTGTGAAGGCGGGAACATGAGCCATATAATCTGCTCGATCAGGCGAGAATAGTCGAACGCGCATCCATTTCATCATGAATGTGATATTTTGATCACTCGCAATTTTGGGTAGATAATTGAGCTATTGAGGGAAGGAGGGCCAATGAAGAAGTGGAATCGCTGTTTTATTGCCATCGCAGTGGTCCTTGCGCTCGGGCTGCAGGCGCGCGCGCAGGAGGCGAAACCGCCGCAGCGGGCAGGCGCAAAGCCGAGGGCCTGCGTGATTGACATGGACGGCACCATCGCCGACGAGTCCGCCCGCAGGGCAAAGGCGGAAGCGGAATACCCGAAGGAAAAGGACAAGAAGAATTATTACAAAGCTTACTTTTCACCCGAGCTGATCGCCCAGGACAAGCCGATTGAGAAGGCCCGGGAGGTGCTCGCGTGGGCGAGCGCCCAGGGGGTTGATATCTACTACGTGAGCTCCCGCAGCCAGAATTGCCTCAAGGCATCGATGAAGTGGATCGAGGACAACAGGTTCCCGAAGGGGAAGTGGGTGTATCATCGAAAGGGTTTCACAAAGACACTCGACTTCAAGACCGAGACGATAAAGGAAATCCAGCAGAAGGCCGACGTCATCTTCGGCGTCGGAGACCGCGGCAGTGACACCGAGGCCTATAACAATTGCGGCATCAAGGCGATCACGGTTGAAGCCAACTCCAATAAAGACTGGGAGCGGGTCAAAACGGAGATAGAAAAAATCCTCGCCGAGAAGAAGTAGTTCTCAATCGGCATCCTCCCGCTCTGAGGGGGGAGGCGAGGTGGGGGTGTGAACTATAGTTACTAGTTTCTGGTTTCTAGTTGATCGAAACGAGAAACGAGAAACGAGTAACTGCAGTTTCACCCCTCACCCTACCCTCTCCCGCCAAGGGGAGAGGGGCCCGAAATGGCGGATAACAGGTCAAAACGATCACCTTATGGGTGAAATGTAATTAGAAGTATTTATTCCTGTAGGGGCTTGATTTATCAAGCCCGTAACGCGGGTCGGATGAATCCGACCCCTACGTTATCCGCCATTTCGGGAGGGGACAACTATTTGACCAATCCAACAGCCATGTCCTCTGGCAATATCCCGGGACGCACAAGGATACTCGCCCCTCTCATCCTCTCCTCGCTGCTGCTCGCCATCTACTGGCGCACTCCCGATTTCCTCGCCGGATGCGAGCAGAAGGTTGAGGATCTCATCCTGATCCATGCCCCGATCCAGTGCGTTGATTCTTCCACTTGCGTCATCCTCACCGGCGATCGCAGTTCCGAGAAGGCGGCAAGGGCGGACGGACAGGCCATTACAGAAATTATCACCGCGGTGGCGCAAGGAAACCCTCGCGCGATCGGGGTGGGCGATTGTCTGAGCGGTACTGACGGTGCTCTGGAAGCAGCCGTCCGCAGCGCGGGGAAAGCCGTCATGGGCTACCGGTTTGGTTTTGACGGTGAAGAAGCGCGGCCGGAAACTCTCGGAGCGGTGGAGAAGTCGAGGATACGATTTGTCACAAATCCATGGGGAAAGCCCCGGCGCCGCGCGAAAGCCCCTCGGCTGACGCTTGAGTGCGCGGATACCCGCGCCGTGGATGCCGCCGCCGGATGTGGATTTGCCAATAGCATCCCGGACGCGGACGGTGTCACGCGCGGCGTCCCGCTTGTGGCATGGGCGGATGATGCCCCCTACCAAGGCTTCGCCGCCGCATTACTCGCCGTATCCCTCGGGGTGCGCAGAATCACCCTGGAGATGAAAGGGGAAGCGATCCGGGGGATTGAGCTGGGTGGATTGCATATCGTCACTGACCCACGGGGGCGTTTGCGCTTCCGCGAATGCGCCGGTGGAATTAAGCTATTTTCCGCCGCTGACGTCCTCGGGGGGCGGATCCCGCCGCGGGCCTTCTCCGGGAAAATTGTCCTCATCGGTTCGAACAGACGGCGACTTCACACCCGTTCATCCCCTTCCGTGCCGGAGGTCATTATTCAGGCGACCGCCGTGGAGAATGCGCTCCGCGATGATTGTCTCAGGAGATCGCGAGGCGTGGGGCTTCTTGAGATTGCCCTGATAATCGGAATCCCATTCGTGATAGCTCATCTCACGGGATGGCGCAGGTGGTGTGCGATGCTGGGAGCGCTGATACTTATCGCAAGTTGTGCTGCGGTTCTGCTGGTGTGCTACCGGCAGGAAATGAGGATGCTCTATCCGGGGATATCCGCGCTTATCTCGTGGATCTTGCCGCCGGGGCGACGGACACGTGCGCTATCGGAGAAACACCCCCACCCCTCCTTCCCTCGGCTTCGCTCGGGACAAGCTCCCCCTCTGAGGGGGAGGTGGCGTTCCTTCTACAGAAGCAGATAATCCGCGACTATCCGCGTTAATCCGCGGCGGAGTTGCCCTGCCTCACATTATCCCCAGGTACTTATCGAGCTCGTACTGTGAGACGTGGACACGGTAGCGGTCCCACTCGATCTTTTTGTTCTCGATGATCTTGGGGTAGATGTGGTCACCGAGCACCTTGCGCAGGAAGTCGCTCTTCTCCGCCTCAACGATGGCGGCGTAGAGACTTCCGGGGAGCGTTTCGATCCCGGCCTTCGCGCGCTCGTGCTCACTGAACTCGAAGATGTCCTCTTCCACCGGCGGGGAGAGGGGATATTTCTTCTCGACGCCCTCGAGCCCCGCGGCGAGCATGACCGCGAAGGCGAGATAGGGATTGCAGGCCGGGTCGGGAGCGCGGAACTCGATCCTGGTCGCTTTCTCCTTGCCGGGCTTATACATCGGCACGCGGACCATCGTCGAGCGGTTGCGCTGGGCCCAGGAAATGTACACGGGCGCCTCGTAGCCGGGGACGAGCCTCTTGTAAGAGTTGATCCACTGGCTCGTGATGACGCAGAACTCCTTGGCGTGACGCAGGATGCCCGCCGTGAACGACTTCGCGACAGATGAGAGGTGGTAGGTGTCGTTCTTGTCGAAGAAGGCATTTCGGCCATCCTGCGTGCACAGCGATTGGTGGGTGTGCATGCCGCTCCCGTTCTGGCCCTCTATCGGCTTTGGCATGAACGTTGCGTACACGCCTCTCTTACGGGCCACATCCTTGACGACCAGGCGATAGGTCATGGCGATGTCGGCCATCGTGAGGGCGTCGGTGTAGCGCAGATCGATCTCGTGCTGGCTCGGGGCCACCTCATGGTGGTCGTATTCCACCGCGATGCCCATGTCTTCGAGTATCTGTATCGTCTCACGGCGGAGGTCCGTGCCGAGGTCAAGGGGCGCCATATCGAAGTAGCCGCCGCTGTCCAGCGGCTTCAGCTCCTTGTCGTCCTGGAAGTAGAAGTATTCCAGCTCCGGCCCCACCATGTAGGTGTATCCCATATCGGCAGCGCGCTTCATCGCGCGCTTGAGCACGTAGCGCGGATCCCCCTCATACGGCCTCCTGTCTGGTTTAAGAATGTCACAGAACATCCTCGCCTCGGCGCCACCGTTCTGCGGCCTCCAGGGCAAAATACAGAAGGTGTTCGGATCGGGCATGGCGATCATGTCACTCTCCTCGATGCGGGCAAAACCCTCAATCGACGAGCCGTCGAACCCCATCCCGCTCTCCAGCGCCTCTTCCAGCTCCGAGCGGGTGATGGCGAATCCCTTGAGGCGGCCGAGGACATCGGCGAACCAGAGCCTGATGAACCTGACATTATGCTCCTTCACGAGCTTGAGCACATCCTGTGTGATCTTCGGCATTGCATTCCTCCTGTGGTTGACTCGCCTTTAGTTCCGCGAATGCAAAAATATACTAAGAAATATACAGTCTCACAACTGAAAAGCTTCAGGAGCTTCCCCAGTTTTATTTAAAAGGCGGTTCTCACCACGAAGAGCACGAAGAAAAACTAGGCTAATCAGCCTATTCCTTTACCTTCGTGACCTTCGTGTCCTTCGTGGTAAAAAACGATAATGCAGTTGTGAAGAATTGTAACACTGACTCACCCAATATGTTACAAAAGGGGACAGTGAAAAAACGGGGAATGTCCTCAAAAGCTTATCCCGCGTGGATCATTTGGCCGGCGTGGGGGTGGGCATTTTTGCGGCGCACCATTCCTGCCATTCCTGGAGTGCCTCTTCTCGTTCAGCCGCGCCGGCGGTTTTCGAAAATCCGTAGGTGAGGCCGGTGATTCTGCCGAGCGCCTCGGCGGCCTCTTCGCGCACCTCCGTCTGCCGGTACGGTTCGAGGATGAAGAACCCGCTCGGGGACTGGTCGTTCAGGAGCGCGCAGAGAGAGACGATTGCCGATGGTGTCTTCAGAGCGCCCAGCGCGCCCGCTGCCGCCCCCCGCACGTAATAACTCTTGTCCGAAACAGCCTTGGTCAGGAGGGGGAGCGCGTCTCTGTCGCCCATCGCGCCCAGCGCCGCCGCTGCGGAGCTGCGTACCCACTGATCGGCATCCTCCATCGCCTGCCGTATTTTGGGCAGCGCCGAGGGATCGCCGATCTTGCCCATGGCAATCACCGCGTTGTTCCTGATGCCTGCTGACGGAGAATCGAGCGCCCGCACTAGCGCGGGTACCGCCCTCCGGTCTCTCAGGTTGCCGACAGCCTGGATCGCGTGCGCCTTGACCTTTTCACTCGGGTCGAAGAGCACGCGCTCTATCTGTTCGGTGTGCTCGGTCGCGCGCAGCTCTCCGAGCACGCGTACCGATTCTGCCCGAACCTGTTCATCGCGGTCGGTCAGGAGGGTTGCGATTTCCCGCGCCGATCCCTTTTCGCCTAGTTTTCCGAGGGCGCTCACCGCTGCCGCCCTCACCGTTCCGTCCCGGTCTCCGAGTGCCGAGGTGAGGGACGGATGGGCCGAGGGATTCCCGATCTCGCCGATGACAAATGCCGCCTGACGGCGGCGCTCCGCGGCAGGCGCTTTCAATTCGGCGTCGAGATACCGGAGGACCGGTTCTCCCATATCCCTCAAGAGCTTGGCGGTTGTCCTGCGGGTCTCCATATCGCCGCCGACCACCCGCGCGGTCAGCGCTCTCAATCTCTGCAGATAGTCCTCCGCCGTTTGAGCTTCTTCCGAGAAAGCGCAGCGACTGGCGCCTGACGCGCAGAGGAGGACGATGAGCAGGACATGTCTGAGAGCGGGGGCGGGGTATCGCTTCACCGGGCTACTGTCCTCCTCTGTATGTGACAGAAAAGGCAGGGGTCTCCCAGAGCCTCAGTTCGACGACGCCGAGCGGTGAGAGCTGAGTCCATATCCATCGGCAGATCAGCTCGGTGGTTGGTATTGCAAAGGAGTCATTGAGGTTGGAGTGGTCCAGTTTCGAGATCACGAGCCTTCCGACTTCCCGCTCAAGCTCAAGGAAGTCCCGCACGACCCCGCCTGTGCCTATGGAGCCGGAGAACGCGGCTTCGAGCCTCCAGCTATGCCCGTGGAGCTTTTCGCAGATGCCGCCCGATGCCCGTATGCTGTGGGCGGCGTCGAATGTTGCAGAGACGGTGAGGAGGAATTCTTCTTTTTTCATGAGGAGACGTTCACGATTTCATACTTCCTGCTCCCGATGCCAATGGCCTCTGCGTATTTCAGCAGGGCACCCCAATCCTTAATTCCGGTGACTGCGGCGATCTTGTCGGTCACATGCTCCTTCAGATCAAGGCGAGAATTGGCAAGCGCCTGGCCCGCGTTCACGAGATCGGCGGAAGCCTGGTCGATGGCCACCGGATCGCCTGAGGCGAGGATACCGTGGTCGGCAACAAACGGGGCATCGTTCCATGGGTAGCAGTCACACTCGGGAGAGATGTTGATCAGGAAATTGATGAATGCGCATCTTCCGCCCTTGTTCGAGAGCGCCGCTTTCGCATATTCCGCGGTCTTCTCCATGAGTGGCGCTGATGCGGTCTTCCAGTTGATAGGGATTGCCCGGGCCGGGCAGACGGCGACACACTCCGCGCAGCCGGTGCAGAGATTCTCGTCAATGGCGGCTTTCCTGTTTTTTCCCATGCGGATCGCCCCCGCGGCGCAGGCAGTGACGCACATCTCGCAGCCGATGCACGCTTCCGATTTGACGCCCGGCTTCACGTCCGAATGGAGGATCTGCTTCCCTGCGGGGGTCGCGCATCCCATGGCGATATTTTTCAGCGCTCCACCGAACCCATAGAGCTCGTGCCCCTTGAAGTGCGCGAGGGAGATGAGGGCATCGGCGTGGTAGACGCCTCCCGCAATTTTGGCCTTTTCGATCCGCTTCCCATTGACGGGGACATCGACGCAGTCCTGCCCTGTGAGGCCGTCTGCCACAATGACGGGGGCCCCGGCCGCCTCGAGTGAGAAACCGTTCTTGAGCGCGGTGAGCACGTTATCAATCGCGTTGCGGCGCTGTCCGGAGTAGAGGGTATTGGTATCGGTGAGAAAAGGCTTGCCCCCCGCTTTGAGTATCTCATCAACCACGCACCTCACGAAGGGGGGCGGAAGGAAGGCCACGTTGCCCCACTCTCCCCAGTGGAGCTTGACCGCGACTTTGTCACCCTTGCGGATGCGGCTCAAGAATCCGGTGAGCGCTAAAAGGCGGGCTGTCTTCGCCAGGAGCGAGTTATCCGCCCTGGCTCTCAGATCGGCAAAAAAGATTTTTGACGACATTGTTCCTCCATCCATCATTCACGTGGGCCATGGCGGCGCTCTCGCCGCGCCATGTCCCGGAGGCGGGCGAATTCCTCAGGGGGTGTCGCGGCCATGCCGATTGTATTCCTCGCGGGATCGCCCCATCCATGGAAATCGCTCCCCCCGATTGAGATCAGCCCAAGGCTCCGCGCGGTGTCCCGATAGCGGGCGACCTGCTCGGCCGTGTTATCGGGCGAATACACCTCAATGCCGACAATTCCCCATGCCGCGAGCTGGGGGATGAGTTCGTCGCCGTGCCACAACCCCGGATGGGCGAGCGCCGCGAGCCCTCCGGCTGACGTGATAATCCTTATTGCCTCGACAGGCGTGAGTTTGGATCGGGGGGCATAGGCGGGCTTCCCTTCGCCGATATATCTGTCAAACGCTTCACGGATTGAGGCCGCATAACCCTTCCTGACCAGAACCTGCGCGATGTGCGGCCGGCCGACGGTGCCGGATTCGGCGAGCGCGAGGATCTCCTGTGGGCTCACGGTTATACCGATCAGACCGAGTTTGGAGATGATGCCGTGCATCCGCCTTATCCGCGCGGCCCTCAGTTCTTCGAGCGCACGCAGCAAGTCACTATTTTTGTGATCGAGGAAATAGCCCAGGATGTGATACTCGGCATCGCCATTGTAGGAGTTAATCTCAACGCCGGGGATGAGCTCCAGCCCCTTCTCCGATGCGGCGGACATTGCCTCATCAATCCCGTTCACGGTGTCGTGATCAGCTATCCCGAGAACGGATACCCCGGCGCTCCCGGCCATTTGTACAATATCGGCTGGTGAATAAAGCCCGTCGGAAGCCTTCGTGTGCACGTGCAGGTCGATACTCATCGAGATCCCGGAACTCTATGGCTTTTTTTGTGAAATTGAAGCGGGAAAGAGGCGCATTTCAATCAGGTCAGTGATGGAGTGCTGAATAACCGGCTTCGGCTCACAATCAGTTGAGGCGAGATTGAAACTCTCTCACACCATCGCGATCCATGTTGTGCTACTTCCTGTACACATGGCTGATAATTTCGTCAACCTTTTTTTCCAGGAAGGGAGAGGGAGAACACTCAAATTCCCATCGCAGATTCTCCATGATGCGCTTCCGCGCGTAGTCCTTGCTGCGCTTCAAATTGTAAAAGATCCATGCGCGCTGCTCAATCTCCTCGAGATGCATTCTTTGAAACGCGCTGCCCTTGGTTGCCATTGCTCCCCCTTGAAAAGAATTGCTCCGCCGCGCTCCCTCCATTGTGAGGGACGTATTCTAACCGATTGCCGCACTCCCGTCAATGCTCTAAACGGTACTTAAGAAATTTATGCCGTGAGGATATATGCATGTTAAAAATGAGGAAACTTCAGCATCCCGAAATGGCGGATTTGTAGGGGTCGGATTTATCCGACCCGCATTACGGGCTTGATAAATCAAGCCCCTACAGGAAAAAATACTTCTGATTGCATTTCACCCATCAGGTGAATGTTTCAATCTGTTATCCCCCATTTCGGGAGCATGGAGATCATTGAAGGGATTTAGGAGAAAGTATATACTACAGGCACTCATATTATACAACCACACTGGGAAGAACATCTGAATGGCGCAAAAAGTCCTGGTCACAGGCGGAACGGGATTCACGGGCAGCCACCTCTGCCGGCGGCTGGCGGAACTCGGCTACCAGGTTCGCGCGCTCGCGCGTTCACCGGAAAAGGCCGCGCCGCTCGCGCCGGCGGGCATTGACATTGTTCCAGGAGATCTCAAGGATAAGGCTTCACTCCTCAGGGCTGCGATGGGGCGCGACGTCGTCTATCATATCGCCGCAACCTACAGGCACGAGGGGCTGCCGGAACGGGAGTTCCGGGATGTCAATGTCGGTGGCACCGAAAATATGCTCGAGGCAGCGGCACACTGCGGCGTGAGCCGTTTCGTCCACTGCAGCACGGTGGGTGTTCACGGCCATATCGCCCACCCTCCCGCAGACGAGTCGGCTCCCTACAACCCGGGAGATGTCTACCAGGAAACCAAGCTCGCGGGCGAGAAGCTCGCCCTGAACTATTTTCGCACGATGGGGTTGCCGGGTGTGGTCTTCCGCCCCACGGGCATCTACGGCCCGGGCGATACGCGTTTCCTCAAGCTGTTCCGGCACATCAAATCAGGCCGTTTCCGCATGATCGGGAGCGGAGAGGTGTTCTATCACCTGACCTACATTGACGATCTCGTGGAGGGGATCATCCTCTGTGGCACAAAGAGGGAGGCGATCGGGAATATCTATATCCTGGGCGGTGAGCGCCCCATGACACTCAACGAGCTCGTGCGCACGATCGGGGAGATTCTCGACGTCAAGCTCTCCCGGCTGCATATTCCTTTTTCCCCGGTGTACGCGGCGGCCTTCCTGTGCGAAAAACTGTGCAAGCCGTTCCGGATAGAACCCCCCATCTACAGGCGGCGGGTCGATTTTTTCAGAAAGGACAGGGCATTCGACATATCGAAGGCAACGCAGGAGCTCGGCTACAGCCCCCGGATCAGCCCGAGAGAGGGATTGAAACGGACCGCCGAGTGGTACATTGAAAACGGCTTGATGTAGAAAGTTAAAGGCCAAAAGATCCGTCGCTAAAACGGTTTGACGTAGAAGGTTGAACGTGTAAGGTTACGCAGGGGGCTTTCTCTTCGGGCGACTCAACGGCTTCCCATGCTGCGGACAACTCGATGAAAAAAATTTGCGTCCTGGGCAACTATTCCGGCCGCAATGCCGGCGACGCCGCGCTCCTGGGAGGATTGCTGGAGGACGTCTCCGCCCTCTACAGGGATGTGCGTTACATTATCCCGACGATAAAACCGTCGTTCATTTACCGGCACTTCTCTCACTATCACGTACGGCCGGTATCCCTCATGCCGTGGAACCTGAGCCTGAAGATCATGGGCCTGCCTGTGCTCACCTCGACACTCGGCGCCGACCTCATCCTCGTCACCGACGCAATCCTCTTCGATTTCAAATTATTCAATCCGCTCCATAATTACCTCTTCACCCTATCGTACGTGTTGCCCCTCGCGCGCACACGAGGAGTGCCGGTCGTGCTCTATAACATGAGCCTCGGCCCCGTGCGGACGGCACGGGGTGTGAAATGTCTCAGGCGCATTTTGAATTGCGCCGATCTCATCATCGTTCGCGACACGGATTCCCTTGAACTGCTCCAGCGCATGGGCGGAGTCGGGGAGAAACTCAGGGTGGGAGCCGACTGCGCGCTCAACGTCGTTCCGTCCGACGACGCCCGCCTCGAGGAGATCATGCGCCGGGAGTCCATCTTCCTGGACAAGAGGCCCACCGTGGGTTTCAACGTCAACAGCTATATCGACGCATTTTTGAGAAACGGGGGGAAGGGCATCAAACGAGGAGCATTCATCCGGATCATGGGCGCGGTCATCGACAGAACGATCCAATCATTTGATGTCAACGCGCTCCTCGTCGTCACCCAGCTCATGGACCTTGAGATCACCGAGGCGTTGATGCGAGCCACCCGCCGCCGGGACCGTGTCAGGCTCATCTCGAACAAGAGCTATTCCCACAACGACCTCGCCACAATCCTCTCGCGCCTGGAGATCTTCGTGGGGATGCGCACACACTCGCTCATCCTCGCGACCGCAGTGGGGATACCGGTCGCGGGTATCATATCGTACCCGAAGAACAGGGGCTACCTCCGCTCGATAGGAATGGGCGACCAGCTCATCGAATTCAGCGATTTCTCCGAGGAGAATCTCTGGCGGCTGGTAGCGCGGACGTGGCGGGATCGGGGCGCGCTCCGGGAGAGGCTCCTGCCCGCCATCGCGAGGGAGAAGGCAAGGGCCAGACACGTCGCCGAACTCTTGAAACCCTATCTCGACTAGGCCAATCGCCATGACAAAAGAACCGTGCCGAAAGAGGAGCGGTTTGATTCGCCTGATCACCGGCATCGCGCTCATGGCATTCGTCATCTGGTGGATCGGCCTCGGAAAGGTCGGCGCGGCCTTCTCAAGGATCCGGCCGGTCTGGATCATCCCGATTCTCGCCACTGCCTATCTGGGGATCGCCATAAGCTGCCTGCGCTGGAAAGCGCTCCTCGCTGCGCGGGGAATCAACGTCTCGGTGCACCTCCTCACTTTCTATTACACCATCGGCTATTTCTTCTCGAGTTTCCTCCCCAGCATGTTCGGGGGAGACATCGTCCGGAGCTACATCTTCGGCAAAAAGATAAAGAGTCAGGTCGAATCATTCGCCTCGGTCTTCATGGAGCGGCTCACCGGCCTCGCCGGACTCGTCGGGGTCGCCTTCGTTGCCTCAGTGATCAACCACTCGACGCTCGCGGAAGCGGGGCTCGCGCTGTTTATGTCCGCGGTCTTCGCGGGTTTCATCATCTTCCTCATCCTGCTCTTCAACAAGCCCCTGGTTGATTGCCTGGGGGAGCGCGTGAAGTGGAGGAGGCTCGCGAAGTGGCGCGACCGATTCGCCGCATTCCATGACGCAATCTACTCATTCCGGGCCCAGAAAAAAACAGTGGCGCTCGCACTCGTGTATTCCGTGCTGTTCCAGTTCCTCACGAGCGTGAATACCTACATCGTCTGTCTCGCGCTCGACCTCGAGGTGAGATTCCTCGACATCATGCTCGTCGTCCCTCTCATCCTCCTCATATGCACGCTCCCGCTCACCCCCAACTCAATGGGAATCTGGGAAGCATCCTTCGCGTTCTTTTTTGTGAAGCTCGGCGTCCCCGAGGCGGGGGCCCTCTCCATCGGCCTCGTGCTCAGGGCAAAGAACATCCTCGTGGCGCTCCTCGGAGGAATTTTTTACATGATCTCGGGGAAAGAATTAAAAACGCAGGAAGCCATCGATGAGGGCTAGGCAGTGGCTGCTCTTCTGCGCGGGGCCGCTACACGCCGTGTGTCGTGGCGTTTGAAATCAAAAAGCTCACCCCGCTCTCATTCTACCTGTGGCACTTCAACAGGGCGCTCCTCAGGCTGGACAGGTATAGAAGTGGCACAACAGCAGTAACCGGACTACAGAATCTGGATCTTTTTGACCGGCTTCATCGCTTCCTCCGCCTTCGGGAGCGTGATGGTCAGGACGCCGTTTTTATAGTCGGCCTTGATCTCATTTTCCTTGATTTCAGCCGCGATGGGGATCGCGCGCTCGAAGCTGCCAAAACTCCTCTCGCGCATATACCACCCAGCGCTCTTGCTCTCTTCTTTGACCACTTCTCTTTTTCCGCTGATGATCAAATTCCCATCTTTGAATGAGACTTCGATCTTGTCTTTTTCCATGCCCGGGAGGTCACCGCTCACGATGATCGCCTTATCGGTCTCCTTCACATCCACATCAGGATAAAACTCGTAGCTGGGCGTTGCCGGCCACATGGGACTCCGAGGCTGGAAACGACATCCGGTATCCTCGATAATGCGGTTCAGCCTTTCCTGCATCCCGCGCAGCTCTGCCCATATATCCTGGCCCATGGGTGGGCTGCTCCCCGGGCCAGATGGTTCTGGAGCGGACTTCAGGCTCTCACCGGCTGTCTCCTCCACGGCTGTCTTGGCCGCAGCCGCAGGAGCCGCGCAGAGGACCGCGACGGCCGCAGCGGCGAGCACGGCGCAACACATACCACACGTTAACGAACGCATACGCCACCTCCTTTTTAACTTAAACCACTGAATACACTGAGAACATTGATGAGCATGCAACCGAAAGTTTAAAGATTAAAGTATGTATCGCATCAGTGCTGTTACCTTTGGCCTTAAACCTTGCACTTCTAACCCTGGCTTATTCAGCGCCCCCGGTAGTCCGCATATCATGCTAAAACGCAGGGGTGCCCCTGACAAAACGCTCCTTCTCCACATCCCCGGCGTCAACCACGACGAGCGCGTCTCTGCTCACCCCGTTCTTGCTCAGCCTGACAAGGCGTCCCTTGCTGATATGGACGCGCTCCTTGTTATAGAATTCACCGCGGAGAGAACTATCATAGATGATAAGATCGATATCATCGCTGCGCGCCCCATCAATATACACGTCGCTCAATCTCATAACGAGGGGCATGTAGACAGAGTGCAGATTGTCGGCGACGGTGCCGTACGCAACCACCGGCTCACGCACGAGGGCGACCTGCTGATCATAGACGGGAATGTATTGTCGATCAGAATACACGAAGAAGCAGCATATGATGATGCCGTCGTGGTAAAACCGGAGAGGCCAGAATTTGCCGAACTCGACGCAGCGCCGCTTGGGGTCGGTATAGGTGAGCCGCCAGATCTGCTGGGCCACCTCCATGTTCTGCTCCGGCGTACCAAAGAACACCAGATCGATATCCTCGTCATCCTCGGTGCGTCCGTAGGCGAGAGAACCTGTCACGCCCAGCCTCTCCAGAGGGACGTTGAGGAGGACGCTCACCTCTTTGATGCGTCTGTCCACCCGCGGACACTTCTCCATCGCGTAGCACATCGACTTATGATCGCAGAACCAGCCTTTCATGCTGCTGAGTTCAAAGGGATAGTGGAACTCCGTCAGGATCGGCTTTTCCCGCGGCGGATTCAGGCGGTGGTCTATCTTATAATGGTACTCGATCTGCTTGTCGTGGGGGATAAGGACCTGTTCACCCCCTTCCCACGCCTTCGTGATGCTGTCGTATTTCCGCCCGTGAATGAGGATGGTGCCCTTCTCACATGGATAGTTGATGATTTTGCCATAGAAGTGGTCCCGGGGGTGCCAGTATCCCTCTGCATAGACGAAGCTGTTGGTATCCTTGATAAAATACGTGGTATCAAGAACAGCAGGACCGAGATCTTCCAAGGGGCATATGACCTTCCCGATTTCCTTTTCGAAAGTATCCGCCATAAGCTTTCCCCCTCATCCGCAGGATGACCGCGAGGCGCGGCGTTGCGCAGCCCGCCGGATGCCTCGAGCGCGTCTCAGATCTACCGCGAATAATACCAGAATGGCATTCTGATTGAAATCGAAAAAGCGATCGTGTGGTAAGGGGTTACTTATGGATGGTACAAATATGTAGGGGTTCGATTTATCGAACCCGGGCGCGGTAAATCGCGCCCCTACACTACAATAATATAACATCTGCCCCCCATAAGTAACCCATTTACATCGTGTAGTAATGGGAGGGGTTACATCATGTGGGTAACGTTTATCGAGCATAAATTTCCAGGACAATCCCCAAAAATAAAAGGCGGAAGTACAGAACCTTTTGATCAGGAAGGGAGTGCGAAAAGCAACAAATGGAATCATGCTTATCACGTTAATACAGCAGCAATAACGTCTCACCACGGAGAGCACGGAGATAGACGGAGGACACAGAGATTGAGTAATGGGTGTTGTGGCAACATGTTACGGATTTCTACTCCGTGACCTCTGTATATCCTCCGTGTCCTCTGTGGTGGAACATCAAAGCCGCTATTCTAAAAATTGGGGATGCTCCATATAAATTTCTTATTGCCGGAGCGGGAGAAATATCATATAAACTTGCCTGTGAGCCGGATAAAGAGACTGTTGCGTGTGGTGTGCGGTTATACCCTCCTCGTGCTCGGCATTATCGGTCTTTTCCTCCCCATACTCCAGGGGACACTCATGATCATCGCTGGAGCCGCCCTTCTCGGCTGGGATCTGTCATTTCTGAAACGCGCCAGAGACCGGCTCTTATCCTGGTGGCACAATAAATTCGGTCGCCGGGGAGGGAGGGGGTAACGACAGCCCAAGGTTGAAGGTGTAACGTATGAGGACAACACAGCAGGACATTCCCTGTTTTTTCATCGTCCCCTTTTGTAACATACTGGGTGAGTCAGTGTTAGAATATTTCACAACTGCATTATCGTTTTTTACCACGAAGGACACGAAGGTCACAAAGATAGAGGAATAGGATGATTAAGCTAGTCTTTCTTCGTGCTCTTCGTGGTGAAAACTGCTTTTTAAATAAAACTGGGGAAACTCCAGCAACACAGGGCTGGAAGCCCATGTCAATTCATATTATAATGCACGGCCTATAGCACACGTGGGAATCCGATGGATATTCAACTGCTCTACTGGATCAATTCACACCACCGCGCACTTCTTGACTATCTCCTCGGGGGGGTAAGTGCCGCTGCCGATCTCTACCTCCTCTGGTTTCTGCTGGGGATTTTCGCCTGGCTGGCGGACAAAAAGCAGGGGAAACGGGTTGGCATCTGTATCTTCCTGGCGCTCGCGTTCACCTATATCTCGGTGGATCTTATGATCAAGCCGCTCGTGGCGCGTCCCAGGCCGTTCGCCGCACTCCCGGGGATCAGGCAGCATGAGGTATCAGCGACCGGCAGGGTGGTCTCCAGCCCCTTCTCATTTCCGTCGGGCCACTGCGCCTCTTCCATGGCCGCCGCCTGGCTCCTCGGAAGCTGCTATAGAAGATTCCGCCTCCCCTTGTTCGTGCTCGTGTGCCTTATCGCATACTCGCGTGTCTATCTCGGGATGCACTATCCCTCCGACTGCGTTGCGGGACTCGCTGTCGGCCTCCTCTGCGCCCTGCTGGCGGGGCGGGCGTGCGGAGCCCTACCCGAAATGGCGGATAACAGGTCAAAACGATCACCTGATGGGTGAAATGTAATTAGAAGTATTTATTCCTGTAGGGGCTTGATTTATCAAGCCCGTAACGCGGGTCGGATGAATCCGACCCCTACGTTATCCGCCATTTCGGGCCCTAAACCGCGGTTGACATTTCGCCATGGATAGGATAATCTGAGTCCCTCTGTTTCCCCTTTTAGCTGGCAGATGAGTGCGGATCGCACCATGTCGTTATTTAGCAGCATATGTGGGTCAGCGCGCGTGAGGAGGTAAATATGCCGGAGATCGCGGCGGATATCTTCAGGGAATATGATATCCGCGGGCTCGTGGGGAAGGACTTCACGGACAGGACGGTGGAGCTCCTCGGGAAAGGGGCGGGAACGTACCTTGCCAGGAAGGGCATCACGAAAATTACCCTGGGGCGCGACGTGCGCCTGAGTTCGAAGGGCTACCGGAATGCGGCCGTGAAGGGGCTCATGGCGACCGGCCTCCACGTGGTGGATATCGGTGTGGTGACCACACCCATGCTCTACTTCTCTCTCTTCAGGAAGGAGATCCAGGGCGGGATGATGATCACCGGGAGCCACAATCCGCCCGAATATAACGGATTCAAGGTTGCCGAGGGGAAGTCAACCATATACGGAGAAAAAATCCAGGAGATCAGGAAGATCATAGAATCAGGAGACTTTCTCCAGGGGAAAGGCCGGGTGGAAAAGATCTCAATTGTTGACGACTACTGCCGCGCCGTTATATCGCGCACGAGAATGGGGAAAAGGAAAATCAAGGTGGTGGTGGACGCGGGGAACGGAACCACGGGCCCGACGAGCCCTCAGATCCTGCGCGATCTCGGTTGTGACGTGACCTGCATGTACTGCGATCCGGACGGCCACTTTCCGAATCATCACCCCGACCCGACACTGCCCGAAGCCGTGAAGGATTTGCGGGAGAAGACGCTCGCCCTCAGGGCGGATGTGGGGATAGGCTTTGATGGGGATGGCGACCGGATCGGGGTGATCGACGAGAAGGGCGCTATCATCTGGGTGGACATGCTGCTCATCCTCTACGCGCGCGATCTGCTGAGCAGACTGCCCGGTGCGAAGGTGATCTTCGACGTCAAGTGTTCGCATCTCTGCACGGTTGAGATCAAAAAGGCGCACGGGGTCCCGATCATGTGGAAGACCGGCCACTCGCTCATCAAGAAGAAGATGCAGGAGGAGAAGGCGCCCCTCGCCGGCGAAATGAGCGGGCATGTCTGTTTCGCCGATAACTATTTTGGCTACGATGACGCCACGTATGCCGCGTGCCGCCTGGTGCAGATCCTCTCCCGTACCGACAAGTCCCTCTCGCAACTCCTCTCGGATATCCCGAAGACCTACACCACCCCCGAGATACGGCTCGAGTGCCCCGACGACAAGAAATTCAGTATCGTCAAGAAACTCAAGGAGTACTTCGACGAGAACTACGACACGCTCGATATCGACGGCGTGCGGGTGGTGTTCAAGGACGGCTGGGGGCTGGTCCGCCCCTCGAACACGCAGCCGGTCCTCGTCCTCCGCTTCGAGGCCGAGACGCCGAAGCGGCTGGCCGAAATCAAGGCGCTCATGGCGGGAAAGCTGAAGGAATATTTGCCGGGGATAAAAATCTGAAATTCGTCGTTCGTCTTTCGGGCATCGTATTTCGCAACGAAATACGATGCCCGAATGACGAACTACTGCCATATGGAACCAGCACTCCTCATTCTCGAATTTAACAGCGTGGCGGCAGGGATCGCCCTGTCGGACCTGCTCGTGAAACAGGCCGCGGTGAAGCTCCTGGATTCGCGGACAGTGTGCCCCGGGAAGTACATCGTCATGCTCACCGGCGATGTGGATGCGCTTAAATCTTCGCTCTCCGCCGCGCTGGATTCGGAGCTGGGTGGAACCATTACCGAACATCACTTGTTGCCCCATGTTCATCCGCAGGTCGTGGCAGCGATGGATGGTGTTTCCGAGCACGGGGCGATACAATCCATCGGCGTCATCGAGACCTATGGCGTGCCGGCGTGCATCCGTGCGGGAGATGCGGGCGCCAAGGCGGCGGCTGTTGCGGTTATTGAAATCCGGCTCGCAAATGCACAGGGCGGGAAGTGCATCGTTGTCTTTTCTGGAGAACAGCACGAGGTTGAGGCAGCCCTGGCGGCTGGGGGGGCCGCAGCCGAGGAGATGCAGGGGCTCATCAACAGCATCATCATCGAGCACCCGCACGAGTGTCTGTCGAAGTTTCTGGAATCATGATGGAGTAAGCACCTGATTGCGCTGATTTTCCTGATTTCTTTTGTTGTAGGGGCGCGATTCCCGTCTGGAGCCGGGCAGGTATCGCGCCCGGGTTCGATAAAACTTGTCCTGAGCGGAGCCGAAGGATCGAACTCCTGCACAATTGCATTATTATTCAGAACAATCAGAGTAATCAGGTGCATCACTATTGAATTATGAGCGTTATAGATGAGGTAAAAAAATCCGGGGTTGTCGGTGCGGGCGGGGCGGGCTTCCCGACCTGGAAGAAGATGAGCGCGCGGGCTGAGTGCGTGATTGCGAACGGCTCAGAGTGTGAACCGCTCCTGCGTGTGGATCAGCAGCTCATGACACTCTACGGATGCGAGATCGTCGAGGGGATGAAGTTGGTGATGCAGTCTACCGGGGCGACAAGGGGCATCATCGCGCTCAAGGAAAAATATCACAAGGCGGTCATCGCGCTCGAGGGGTGCCCGGGCAGGGACGGCATCGACATTCACCTCCTCGAAAATTACTATCCCGCCGGCGACGAGCAGGCCCTCGTCTGCGACGTCCTCGGGAAAATCGTCCCCGAGAGCGGCATCCCCATAGACATCGGCGTGGTGGTCCAGAACGTGGGCACGCTCATCAATATCTATCGGGCGAGCAAGGGACAGCCGGTGACGCACCGGTGGCTCACCATCACGGGAGCGGTGCGGGAGCCGAGGACGATCATCGCGCCTGTGGGCACCCCTGTCGGCGACGCGATCGCGGCGGCAGGCGGCCCGACAGTCGCGCCCTACGCGGTGATCGACGGCGGACCGATGATGGGATCCGAATCGAAGGGCGTGGTGATGAAGACGACCACGAGCCTGATCGTCCTGCCGGTGGATCACAAGCTGGTACGGTACAAGAGAAAGCCGATCGACCTGGACGTGAAAAGCGCCAGATCGGCCTGCGAAGGATGCCGGTTTTGCACCGACCTCTGCCCGCGATTCCTCCTCGGCCACGCGCTGGAACCCCACGCGATCATGCGCGCCGTCGCCTACCAGGCGGTCGAGGAGATCGACCCTTTTGTCGTCGCGCAGGCCTATCTCTGCTGCCAGTGCGGCCTGTGCGGTATGTATGCGTGTCCCACCCTGCTTTCCCCCGAGCGGATAATCAAAGCCTTTGTCGGCAGCCTCAAGGATTCCGGGGCGGCTCCGCTCCATACGAGAAAGCGCCTGGAGCCTCATCCGGAAAGGCGCTTCAGGCGCCCTCCTGTTCAGGACATTGTCTCCCGTTTTCAGCTCGAGGAATACGATGTTGACGCCCCGATGGTGAGCGATCCGCTCGAGGTGGCCGCGGTGAACATCCCGCTGAAACAGCATGTCGGTGTCGCGTGCAGTCCGCGCGTCATGGTGGGTGACAGGGTGAAAATGGGGGATCTGATCGGGGACGTGCCCGATGGGAAAGTCGGCGCGCCCATTCACGCGAGTATCGGCGGCGTCGTTTCCAGCATTAACGCGGAGGAAATCGGGATCCGCGCCTGAGCCTTCTCTCGTAATCTTCAGGCTTTACACTTTCGGCTTTGTCCTGTCGTCAGTATCCCAGCTCCTCACCGACGAGGATAACGCTGATGCGATTCCCGCCCGGCTGACGCCGTATCACGGAATACACGTTACAGATCCTCTCCGGAGCCTTACACATGGCATCGTTGCAGCGTCCGGTCTCATGGCACGGCGTGAGGCGGTTGAGCCTGCGGCAGTTACGCGGGGCTGCGATGGTTTTGATGCGGGCGAGGGCGGCGGGGATATCGGGAACGATCTTGTTTGTGCCTGCGATGAGGCAGACTCTCCCGGGGCCGAAGGCGAGGGCGGCGACGCGGTTGCCGTAACCGTCCATGTTGACAAGCTCGCCCGCCAGTGTGATGGCGTTTGCCCCGCTGAAAAAGAGATCTGACTCGAGACTTTTATGCCTGAGAGACAGCGCCTCCTCGCGCGGGATGTCCGTGCGGTATTGATCGTAGAAGGTGAAGGTCCCCTGAGGGACACGCCCGTGGCGGAGGACCTCCATGAGGCCGATTTCCTCAAGCGTCACTGAGCCGCCCACGCCGATACGGTCGCCTGGTTTTATGAGCGCGACCGCTCCATCCAGCGCCTTCGCCCTGTCGGCCGCCCAGAGCGCCGCCATGCCGTTCTTCAGGAGCGAGGCGCATACCTGCTTCGAAACTCGGTCGTCAGGCCTTTGGCTCATTTCCCTTTTCCGTCGCATGAGCCGGTTTCGGCGTAGCGGCCTTCTTGTGGAATACCCTCTCCCAGTAAGAGGACGTGTGTGAGAGCTGCGCCTCAATCTTGAGCGCGTTCGGGAGCTCTTCAAACCGGAGCGCGCTGTCGATGCGCTTGTCCAGATACTGCGCGACGAGGAGATCGAGCGTCTGCTCGAGCTTGCCGCGCAACTCCTTCACCTCTTTGGGGCCCGCCGCCGCGAGGGCGAGCACGATGCGGCTGTGGTCCCTGTCCACGACATCCAGCGCCATGCCGACCCTCTTCGCGGGGGTGAGCAGCGTGAGCAGGAGGGTTTGCCATCCTCTCTTTTTTGCCTCAAGCATGTGTGTCAGGACAGCGTTCTCATTATTTGCGTAGCCGTACGCATCCCAGTCCCGGGGGAGGAGCGCCATGATCTCCCGGTAGGGGCGAGATGCGGCCATACGGCTTCCGCCGGAGAGCGCGGTTTTGATGATCGCCCTGTCGGTGGCAACAAGGGCGCGCTCATCGCTCACCGCGTAGGCAGAAAATTTACCCCTCTTTTCCCTGAGCGGGTTGGCATAGATGCCGCCGTCAGGTGTGCTACTGGCCGGAACCCTGCATGCGATTCCGAGGAGGAGGGTGAGGAGGCCGGTCTGCGTGTTCGTTGCGGTCTTGGTGTCTCTCACATTGAGCTGAAATTTCTGATCGCCGTAGGTGAGCCCAAATGTACCGCCGCTCGGGAGGAGGCCTGCCGCGATGAGCATCTGTTCATGATCTCCCGCCGCCGGGGGAAAGAGGGCGAAGCAGAAATCAGAAAAGCGAAAGAGCCGCATCTCGTCGAGCGGGGCGGTTTTTTCCCGTTCGCCCGCTTCTGAAATGAGATACTTTGTGAGCTCGCTGAATACCCACTTCTGGCCCGGGTCATTCTCCTTTATGGTGAGCGACATGGTGAGCACAGCATCGGAGGGGAGAAGATCAAGAGACCCGCTCCCGTGCGCGGGTGGGGCGGCGAACACAAGGAGCGAACAACAGAGAGAGATACACACGTTCAGATCTGTCGCTGCGGTCATTGAGATGTGTGCGTGTTCAGGGAACCGGAGACCGTGAAACAGGAGCTACCATGTCAGAGGGGATGGTCCGAACCATGCCTCCTGGATACCCGAACGGCTACCGGGATTTGATCTTCGTGATGGGTACTTTTTCGGTCGGGTTTATCCCCTGCTGGAACATCTTATTCTGTTTTCCTTGTTCTTTGAGGAGTTGTTCTGTCTTCCTCTGTTTTTCCTTTTCCTGCCGTTCCCTCTCGGTCATGTAGTAGGCGCTCGGCACACCCTTTTGCCCGACCTGTAATACGTCAGTGGCAACGGCCTTGGGTAGGTCACAGAGACCGAGAAACATAGTCTTGGGGAATATGGCGACGCCCTTCAGGATATTGTAGTAGAGGTTCAGGATACCCACGCCGAAGCGCATGCCATCCTCTTTCTGTACCCTGTCGATCGAGGCAGATGAAGGATATGCGAGCGCAATGAGCGCAAAGAGCGCGAGCACGACAGCCATTTTCTGCATAGCCCCTCCGTGGAATCTGGACGTTCGATCGCCATGCTAGCAGAGCGCGGGAGCTATCGTCAACCGGTTTCTTGCGCCCCCGCCCGGGCTTAACTCTCCAGGATCACCTTTTTGCTTATCTTGAAATGCAGCTTTGCTACCTTCGCGAGACTCTCCACGCCATGGGTCGAGACGAACTGCTTCGCCTTTTTCTCCACGGCCGCCCCGCCACCCTTCGGGAATGTGGTTTTGAACTCCTCCTCGATCTTGTGTAATCGCGTGCAGAACTCATTCCTCGCGAGGACCGACGCGGCTGCGACGGCGATATCCGATTCCGCTTTTACCCTGAACGCGATATCAATTTTCTTGCCCCTCTTCATGAGGGCGAGGTTGAGCACGCTCTTGTCCGCGAACTTATCGAGGATCGCTTTCTTGCAATTCGATTTTTTTATGAGCACGTTTTCCAGCGCCCGGGCGTGTCCCCACGCGAGGAGCCTGTTGAGATTTCCTATTTTTTCATAGAGCGCATTGTACTTTTCGGGGCCGATCGACACAATTGAGTAGGTGGCCTCATTTTTAATCATCTCTGCCATCTCCTCGATGCGTTTCGCGCTGAGCTGTTTGCTGTCGGCGACGCCGAGATCGAGCATTTTCCGCGCGATCGGCTTGTCAACATAGACGGAGGCGATAGTCAGCGGACCGAAGTAATCACCCTTCCCGCTCTCATCCACACCGATGCGGGCCTCGGCGACGGAGGGGTCGAGTATCTCTTCATACCCCAGTGACACCTCCTTGAGCAGTACCGGCTCGAGATAGAAGACGATGAAATCATGGGCTCCCTTTCCCTGGATGAGCAGCTTGCCATTGCGGAAGGCCGTCAGGCTCACGCCATTCTTGCTCGCCCCGTAGAACGCGTGCGGAACCTTCTCCCTGATCTCGAACCCCTGCTCGACGAGGTCGTGCTTCATTCGCAGGACCTGGTGTTCGTTCAGATATGCGATGTATGTTATGTCGGACCGTTTGGTGAGCATTGGAGATCAGCTCCACAGCTTTCAGTGTGAGGTTGCCATGTGATGTGTGTTATCCATTCATTCGATGGTCCACAGGTACATCAGCTTGGGGGCGGCCGCCTCCATGATCCCTTCCCGGAGACTCACCGAGGGTGAAAAGGCATGAGAGGACGCACTCAACATCTCCTTGAGCGAGAAGAGCTTTTCATAGCGGATGAGCCTGATTTTTTTCACGCCGAGCATCCCGCGCACCGCTGCGAGGGACTCATCGCGATATCCGATGGCGTCAATCAAGCCCGCCTTGAGCGCCTCGGGGGCGATAAAGATTCTCCCGTCCGCGATTTGGCTCATCTGATCCCCGCCCAATTTTCTCTGTGAGGCGACGACGGCTGCAAACCTGTCATAGACCTCATCGGTGATACCCTGCAGAAGCTGTTCCTCCTCGAGGGTGAGCTGGCGGGTGGGGGAAAGGAGGTCTTTCATTCTCCCCTTTTTAATGATAACTTCCCGGATCCCCAGTTTTTGGAACAGCCCCTCCACATTCACGCTGTGCACGATGACGCCTATATTGCCGGTGATGGTCGTCGGTTGCGCGATGATCTTGTCGGAGCCCACCGCGACATAGTATGCACCGGAGGTGGCGACGTCCCGTAAAAAAGAGACCACCGGCTTGCCGCTCGTGCGCATCTTCTGCACCTCGTGATAAATGAGATCGCTGTCCCCGACACTCCCCCCGGGGCTGTCGATCTCAAGGATAACGGCTTTCACGGCGTTGTCGGTCGCGGCCTTTTTGAGCTGTGAAAGGATTGACGCGACCATTCCGCGCCCCCCGAAGAGCGATTCCCCGTAACCGCTGCTGATTAATCCCCGTATGGGAATAAGGGCGACCTTGTCGGGCCCCTCTCCCTCCACAGTGAACTCGCGGAATTTTGCCGCGTCGCTCCCCCCGGCGCCCTGTCCCATGACGAGCGCGGAGAGGGCTATATTAAAGAGGATGCTCACCGCGAGCATGAGGACGAGCATGCCCACTGCGGCCCATTTTAATACCTTGCGCATGCGGCCCGGCTTGTCATTCATGCAGTGGTTCCCTCAGTAATGTTGATCGGCTGAAGCACGACATTTCCCAGAGCGGTTTCTATCTGATCAGGCGGATAATCAATGCCTGCGGCCACAGGGAGAGCGCTGCGGTGCAATGATCCTACAAATCAAAGTAATTTTATTATTTTTCAATGCAGGGGTCAAGCTATTTTATTTGGACATTCCCCGTATTTTCGCCGTCCCCTTTTGTAACATATTGGGTGAGTCAGTGTTAAAATTTTTCACAACTGCATTAGTTTTTTACCACGAAGGACACGAAGGTCACGAAGATAGAGGAATAGGCTGATTAATCTAGTCTTTCTTCGTGCTCTTCGTGGTGAGAACCGCCTTTTAAATAAAACTGGGAAAACTCCCGGAAAAACGGCGACGCCTATCAGATGGGGCTCTCGCCTATGTGAGGGGAGCCGGTGCCGAGAGGGATTATGTCTATGGAATCGACCCAGAGATCCGCCTGGCCTGTGTGGATGATCCTGATATCCACGCGATCGCGCTCGGGCATTTCGAAATCGAGCTGTACAGGATTAAAAAAGCCGCTCTCGCCAAGATCCGGAAGGGTAAGATTGCGTGAGGCGAGTGGTTTCCCTGTTTTCCGGCCGCGCACCTCCATGCGGGCGAGAGTGTCTCTCCCCTTCGGGCGATCGTACTTGAGTTTGACGAGGAGGCGGTAGGTGCCTTCCTCAAGCGGATGGTAGGGGCCTTTCACCATGGCGCCCGCGGCCGATTTATCGCGGTCTGCGAATCGGGCCGATCCGCTCGATGAGGCCGCATCTTCGACGCGCGCCCCTCCTGTTTCAGAAGGCAATTCGTGGGCATCATAGTGTCTTCGCCGGGTCAGTGAGGCATGATAGAGCGCCGCCTCCGATCCATCAGGAAGGATGTAACTTTTGAGCCTCTGGAGGTGCAGCCATGGATAACTCCACTCCCTGAACTGTTGTTTTTGCTCCTCGGTGGCGAGCAGTGTGATAATGAACTCTGCCCTGTCGGGATTCACCCATTTGATCTGATATGTTCCTAACTCCGTATAGTAGAGGAGATTATAGCGGTTAAGGCATAGATGGCCGCACAGAAGGTAACCAGCCCTCACCTTTTGATCCTGAGTTCCGTGGCCGAAAGTTGTTATGTCGTGCAGGATGCTCTCAAGCGGCCATTCCTCATGTCGCGGCGGCCTCATCCCATAAGAGGGAAGTTCTGTCCGGACAATTTCAGCCCGTAAGCGAGCCCATGAATAATAGGCAGGATCATACAAGGGAAGGCGAAAGGAAATATCAATATCTCGCCATGGGAGCGGAAAAGTCAAGAGGATGAAATTTAACGCGCTTATTCCAAATGCCGCGCAGATGAGGATCTTTTTCAACAATTTATGTGTAATGAGAGATAGTCCACCAGCCGTCAGCACGGCCGCGGCGGGAACTACCGGTGTTAAATAGCGATCCTGTTTTTGCCTGATGAGCGTTAGAACAGCCAGCGGAACCAGTATCCAGAGGATGAGAATAGGGGATGTTTTCTTCTTCGATACAGCCGTGATGAGGCCGATAAGGAAAAGAATCGTCATGGGTACAAGGAGCATGGTATCGAGGAACGTATAGGGATAATAGAGAAGTCCGCTTATAGAAGAAACCGGCGGAGGGGTTAACCGAGCCGGCAGAGTGATATTTCCGATAATAAACGCTCGTACCCGTGTGAAATTGTACGCATACCACGGCAGCGAGAGAACGAGCGCTGCGCTCATGCATATTAGAAAATTCGTAAGCCTCTTTGAGAATAGCGGGGGAAAGAGCAGACTCCTTTCGTGAGGGTACATCAACATATACAGAAGGGGCCCTGCGCAGAAAATAGGGAAATGCCATTTCGTGAGCATTCCCATTCCGCACATGATCCCCAGCAATAGGCTCCAGGAATTTTTGCGGAAACCTTCTGTCCTGAGAGCGGTGTAGATACAAAGACTTACCATGGCTGTTTCGGGAAGCTCCAGGACATACAGTTTGGATATTCCGACGATGATGGGATAACATGTCGCGAGGATCGCCGCAGCGACGCCCGCCTCTTCTGTATACAATCTCCTCCCAATACCGTAGACGGAAAGAATCATTATGGCTATGAAAAGGATATTGACCATGCCTGCTGCATCTTTGCTGACTCCACCCACTGCATAGAATGGAATTGTGATTATATACATCAGTGGGGGATATGTTTCGAACCGCTTGAATGCCAAGGATGCAACCCGTTCCTTTGGGGATTGCCCAAGATCGTTGAAGTAATGGAGGCTGGCCAATAGGTGCCGTGACTCATCGTGATGTGGCGGCAGGGTATCCAGCTTGTGCCATAGAGAGATGGCGAGTGCGCATATGATAATGAGAATGGAGAGTATGAAGGGAGAACGCATGGATCACCGGCTCGCGCAATTGCGGGGTATCAGTCGGGACTCTTCTCTTCCCGGGCAATGATCTCGAGTGCCTCTCGTGGCGTGGCCGCGCTCCGGAGTTTTCGCAGAAACTCGTCGCTCTGGGATAGCGTGGCGATATTGGAGAGCGCCTTCACGTGGGGGCCGGACATCTCGGTGGGCGCGGCGAGGAAGATGAAGATGTGCGACGGTTTGCCATCGAGTGAATCAAAGTCAATCCCCTCCTTGGAGATGGCCATCGAGCAGATGAGCTCACTGATGCCGTCTGCCTTGCAGTGCGGCACGGCGATTCCTCTCGCGAGGCCGGTGCTTCCCTTCGCTTCTCGGTCCATCGTCGCGTCGATGAGCTTTTCCCCGTCGTGTATCTTACCCGCCGAGACCAGAATGCCAACCAGCTCCTCTACGATACCCCTCTTATCGCTGTGGGACAGGCCGATCCTGATCAGTTGTTCGGTGAGCAATTGCATGAGTTTCATTATGTGCCTTTCACTTTGAACCGCGGATTAAGCGGATCATGCTGATTGGATAGAGTAGCAAAAGTCTCATCAAAATGACTTCTCTTTCCCTTGCGACAGTACTCTGCCCAATAAATATAGCCAGCGGGTATCTCTGCATATCATTTCGCGAACTATATGCTGTCGTAGAGCTCCCTGATCTCCTCGTCCCCCTTGATCACGAGCACGGGGCATCTCGCCTCGCGGAATATTCTCTCCCCCTCGCTGTAGTAGCTGTCCCTCCGGGAGAGGGGCGTCTCGAGTTCGCCCATCACCAGGATGTCGGCGCCGAGCTCTTTCACCTTCCTGACAACGATTGAGTGGACATCGCCCTTCTCGAGAAGTGCGGTCACGGCGACGCCCTTGGCCTCGGCGAGGCCCCGCACGTGATTGAGATACCGCTTCCCATCCTCTTCGAGATCGCGCTCGTAATCCATCTCTTCCATTCTGACGAAGATGCGCGCCCTGAGCAGGTCATCGAGCGTCTTCACATCGACCACGTACACGGCGATGATTTCCCCCCCGGTGAGCTTCGCGAGGGAGACTGCATACTGGGCCGCGATGAGGGACGCCTCGTTCCCCTCAATGAAGACCATGATTGTTTTAATGCCGTGGCCGTTCGCCATAAAGATACTACCGGTTTATGGTTGAGGGAAAAACAAATTTATTCATCGGCGTCAAACCCTCGACCCTGAACCCTCAACCTGTTTCGCAAGCCGCTCCTTGATCAGCTTCAGAATGAAGAAGGCTTCCCGGTCTGACTCCTCGAGCGCATCCTGTATATATTTTAAAATATCCGCGTAGTCCGGTATATATATTTTTTCAAGGGCGTTCACGCGCCGGATGGTTTTTTTTACCTCCCTGGCGAGGCGGATGATTGATATGCGCGTCCCGGCAACCTCATCAAGCCGCTCAAGCGACTCCTTGAAACGGAGCTGGGCTTCATCCAGCCAGAAGCTTGTCGGGCGGGGCGCATAGAATGGGGGGGAACCGCTGAGGGCCGACTCGACCGTGGGCATGTTGACACCCATCACGCGCCTCTCGGTGATGCTCGTGTCAACGCTGAGGCCGACTGCCCATGAGGCCTCCCTCACGGCGCGCAGGCCGCAGTCCAGCATTGCTTCCTCCAGCGCGGCAAACGCTTCCTTGAGCTTCTCCTCGAGCATACGCTGGGCGTTGCCGGCCGCCGCCATGAGCCCCAGGAGCTCGGCGATGAGGATGTCTCTCTTCCTCGTGAGGAGCTCATGCCCCTCGCGGGCGAAGGCGAGGCTCGTCTTCGTCTTTATCAGGTTTGATTTTGTGGGCGCGACCGTGTACTGGGCCATGGCACTTTTCTTCTCAGAAAGTGTGAAAAAATTGCCTCCCGCCCCTTTTTTGTAGGGGTCGGATTTATCCGACCCGTCAGCGGGCCACGTGTTCCACGTGGCAAGCTTGATACTTGCCCGGCTTCAGACGGGAATCAAGCCCCTACA
>Ga0315281_10000956_pt1 | contig 41626 bp, 53 predicted proteins | sample YL17G07_0_MG_FD_204540 | JGI IMG/M metagenome (GOLD analysis project Ga0315281, IMG submission 204540) | Sediment microbial communities from Yellowstone Lake, YNP, Wyoming, USA - YL17G07_0 | ecosystem: Environmental > Aquatic > Freshwater > Lake > Sediment | place: USA: Wyoming | collected...
CAGCTGCACCTGCTACCTGTGTAACTGGTTCACCTGGTTGGATTCTTGTCTTAGCACCGTCAGCTCCTGTTGAGTTGGCCGCTACATAATATTTAAGGGAACCACCAAATTTTGAATTTGATGTCTCAAATGGGGTAATATTTCCTATTGCCATATTTTTATTAAAATTAAACTATTAAATGTGGGATAGATTATTTCTTTAATAGAAGATTTTGTCTTGCTTTCTCTATAAACTTTTCTGGGTCTGCATGAAGACGAGTTGCCTTCGCTTTTAGAGCCATAATCTGTTCAGGAGAGAAAACATTATCTTTCACTTCTACACTAGAACCACCTTCACCACCTATTGAACCTCCAGGGCGATTTTTGAGAGCTAACCTCAGTTCAGAGATAGTCTTTTGGGCTTTTCGGAATTCATCCTCCTTGGCCTTTGTCTCAAGAGTAATTTCTCTTTCAATTAAAGCTGTCTTGACTTTATCCTCGATGAGAGCCTGAATGTCCCCACCGTTTTCCCCTAAGAATTCACTGTCTGCTGGTAACTTGCCTAATCTCTTGAGGGCGACATTTTTATAGTTGTCTCTCTCCTCTTCCAATTTAGCAATTCTCGCATCTCGTTCTGCGATTATGTCAGTTTCGATAACTGGCTCAATCACAACCTTGGCTGCTTCGATTGCTGCTTTCGCTGCAACCTCTGCTGCAATCTTTTCTGCTTCGTTCATGTTTTAATTCGCTTTGTTACTTAAAAAAGTTACAGGTTGCGAACCCCTTATTATTTTTAATTCCTTTCAGCTTTCGGCTGTGGTTGGAACACCAATCCTTATTGGGGACTTGGTGTAGCCACCCTATCACTGGTCTCTGGGGGAAACAATTAACAGAGTAACTACACTAAATCACTAATCTTTTAGATTATAACACAAATTGTAATATTTGTCAAATGTCTACTTAGATAACTTGACTAGGAGATTGTCTAAAACAAACTGCCAGTGATAAAGCATTTTTGCTGATAATACATGCTCATCAAGGGTTGACTGTTTTAGGGCCATATTAGCTGATTCATTTATTATCGTAGAACGAAGAATCTCATATAATTGAGATGTAGCAAAATATTTAGCTTGCTCTTTAAGAAGAGCCTTCATTTCAGGAGAAACCTTTTCACCACCAATATAAAAATCTCCCTTGTATTCTAAGAAGACCTTCTTTTCAAGGCTATTGAAGTTCACCCGTTCTGCCATTGTTGTATTTATTTAAAAATTCATCTTCAGGTTTGACTTCATCTGTTCGGGCGAGAGTATAGAGCGGTTCAGCTGTCATTATTGAGGCTTTAACTTGCCCACCACTCATTTCAATAAGAGTTTCTAACATTCCTTTCAAATAGGAAATATTTGGTGTTGGCGTATTTAATTCATCTAAACACTTTGTAAGAATTTTAATATTCATTAGTCAGTTACAAGTTCTGTTACTTTTAAATCAGACATAGGTCCCTTGAGGAATTTATGCATTCCAAATTGTCCAAATACTTGAGCAAGCCTATCGAGAGTTTCAGAAGCTTCTTCTGCTGATTCATCTTTAAGTAAACCAATAAGTTCATTCATTGCATCTGTAATCTTTCCCTGTTCTTGACCTGATAAGTCAATAACAATATCAGCCATCTTAATTTGTTTAAGTTTCTTTTCAATTTCCAAATCAATAAATCCAGCCAAAGCATTAATGGCTGTCTGGGCATCATAGATAGTATCAACTTTCTCTAGGGTTGGATAAATCATTCTTACAACTTCTTTAAGGTGAACAACCTTTTGTTTTTGTTCCATCTCTTTAACAATATCTTCTTTACTTAAATTTTTTCTTTGAGGTTTTTTATTCATTGATTATATTTTGATTAGATATTAATGTTGGACAAATCTTTTTATGTTTTACTCCCTTGCTATCACATTGACTACAAAATGGTTTTATTGCATTTGGGGAATCAATTATTCTTTCTGGAATTTGAATTGGAACTTCTGCTATTGATACATTAGATTTAATTTCAAACAATGGAGGGTGAAGTTCAAACTTAGCTTTTGATATTGATACTTTCCATAGATGGTTAAAGTCTCCATCTGAACCAACATAATCAATCATCTTCTGTTGTGTGATTCCGCGAAGGTCATCATTTGTATATCCATCAGATACAACAGTGTTATCTCTGATTTCTGATATTCCCGTTCTCTGCAAATTAAAAACTTTTGCTAAATGCTCACGAATGTCTTTAGGATATTCAATCCAATGTTGCTGAAATATGCGTTCCATAATTATTTTGCCTTCTTAACTTTGGCTGGCAACTTCTTAAAGTTCTTTGTATGCGAAGCAAACTCCTTAGCGAGTTTGGGCATCTTTGCGAACATGTAATGTTGTTGAGCCTTTGATTTGAAGGGCATGTTATTTATAGGAGGTAATCCCCCAGATGATTATTATTAATACTTGTATTGTAACACAGATTTTAATTAAAGTCAAGCTATTGAGGAAGCTTAGATGCTCTTCCAGCAGAAGGAGAAGAAGGTTTAGCAGCAGAAGGAGTTCCAGGTTGTCCATTGGCTGCTGTTTGTCCAGTGGCTTCGGGGCCAGCACCACCAGCAGGAGCTGGGGCTTGTTTCTTTATGTAGTCTCCAGCATTTCTTTCTGTCTTTGGATTAGATGCCATGAGAAGGTCTTTAAAGATTTTCTCCTGGTCCGCAACAGGTGAGGCAACAGCACGGTCGTAGGTTTCCAAATCAAATGCTCTTGTCAATTCAGCTGAACGTGGATTCAACACATCTGCATCAACTGCGAACTTAAACTTGTGTTCTCTAAATAGTGTAGGATTAACTTTCCAAAGTGTTGTGTTAGATTTCAAACCTCCCTGAGCTTTCAATAACATCCAACTCATTTCCAATTTCTCATCATCTGTCATTGTATCTGGCATATTGGCATCAAATGAAATCTTATTCTGTTTTCCAGTCTTACCTGGTTCTTTTGCGTAAAATGTTTTATAGAGTAATCCTCCATCACCTGTAACCTTCTCAGCATCTGGCATGGTCATGTATTGGAGAATATCTGAAAGAAGGAGTTTACCATAGGGGATAACATGGGCATAGGTAAAAAATTTAATTGAGAGACCAAGAACAGTTGTAGCGTTTTGTTCGATTCTTGAAATCTCATAAGCTGTAGAAGCTGGACCAGCACCTGCTTGTCCTTGCTGTATAGCATCTTGGGAACTTTCATGGAGAGATTGTTCAATCTTCTCAAGAGTATTCATGGCTGTATTCAATGAGGCGGCATCAGCTGTTCTCAAAGCATTGATTTGAACATCTTTATCTGAGAAAGCTAAGTTCAAACCTGGAACAATAACATCTGTTCCCATTTTATCTGAACCAGTAGTAATTGTAGGTGGGAAAAGATTAAGCTTAGTACCATCGGCAATCATTTGATAGAATTCATTTGCTAGACGGGCATCAGACTGTAGAGAGAACACAAGAGATTTACCTGCAATAGTTCTTTCATTGATTGGTAAGTAGTAGAAACAATCCCATGGGTATTGGTGGTCAGCTCTTGGATTCTGGGCATAAGGTTTAGAAATCATAATTCCATTAACCATAACCTCTTTAGAATCTGTAGACTTTCTCCATCGGATGACCTCCTCAACTTCCTCACCCCTCATGTGTGGGTCATAGACTTGATAGAAACCTCTATTGGCATCATCCATAGTAACAACAATTCCTGGCTTAACAAATTTCATGTTAGGGTATTCTGATTCTGGATATTTAGCTTTAGCTCTGTCGTGAGAGATTATTCTGCGGAGAATTATAAAATCTTGTTTCTGACAATCTCTTTCGTAGAAGTTCGCAAAGTAAACTTGGTCGCAAGAAATAGGAGTATGTTTGAAGCCACTTTCTTCTTCATCTAAAATTTTCTTATATTTAGGAGTACCCTCTGAATCTTCACCATCTCTAACATTTCTATAAGTTTCAACATATTCTGTTAAGCCCCATGAGATTGGAGAATAGAGGGCTGATATATTTCTGAATAAAGCAACGTAGGGATAGTTAGCTTGTTCTCTGGCCCAGTCAACAAGATAGGACATAATCTTAGCTGAATCTTCTTGCTCATCATCTGATTGATTGTAAGCAAATATTTTAGGAACAAGTTGTCTTGCTGTTTGATGGGCTGCAATTGAGACAGCAGAATTTCTAATGATAGGTCTCATGGCTTGAGATTGCCATCCACCTAATCTATCTTCCATCATTGGATTACCATCATTCTCTTGATAGGTATTAAAAGCTAACATGTCAACAATAAATCTCTGATAAAGAGACATATCATTAAATTCAGGTCTTGGGAGATGCATAGTCTGCCAACCAAGCCTATAGTCTTTTAGAAATTCAGTTAAACATTCACGTTCTAAATCAGATGGTACATAGGCAGATAAAGAATCCTTTTTTGGATTAGGTTTTCGGACAGCAGCACTGTCTGCGATATAGCGACCATTCTTATCTAATTTATCCTGAATTATTGACATGATTTATTTATTGAAACTTAGTATTAATTTTTGGTTTAAATCCCAGTTGTGAAGAGTAATGTATTTTGGGTTTATCAGATTCTTGATTATCCATATCGGTCATGATTACATAACGGATTGCATCCATTGCATCATCGTTTTCCTTTAGTGGATTTTCATCAGCAATCTTTCCCTTATCGTCAGGATAAGAATATGTTTCAAATTCCTGAATAACATTTATGCAATGACTTAAAACTTTCAATCTTCCTTGCTTTAACATTTCCTGAACTTTAGAAATTCCAGAAATGACGGAGCCTCTACCCTTATTAACTTCTCTGATATTGACACCTGCCTTACGCAAGCTTGCAATACCAGATGCATTTTCTGGGTCTGGATAAACCTTATTATAACACAGAGAGACTACTTTGTCAACTATCTCAGATTCTGTCTTTCCAGTCTGAAAGAACTCATCTGTAATCCAATAATTACCATCGTAATCCTTTTTGATTGTTATAACAGCACAGGGGTGAGTATGGCCCCAGTCCACACCTCCAAGTTTGTATAGGGTTTCGAAATCTGCTGGAAGCTCATCAATGACATGTATGTCTCTGCTGAAATCCTTATAGACTAATCCTTCTCTCTTCTTAAACTCTCCCAATATTTCCTGAGCATACCTATCATCAGTCATTTCCTCCTTCATCTTTACAATTTCTTCGGGTGGAAGGTGGGGATTGTCATGAGATGTAAAATGGAAATATTTGTAGTCTGGGTCTGTTCCATCTTTTAATGTTAAATCATAGAAATGATTAAAACCATTGGGAGTAGAGATAAATGTTGCCCCTCCCTTCAAGTCAATGAGGGTTGGTCGGAGAATTTCTTCCCATCCGAACATGAAATTCTTATACTTAGAGACCTCATCAAGAAAGATATGATTATTCTTAACACCGACCCCCTTTCCTCTTTCCTGCACAGCTTCCCAGCCATATAGAACAATCAGAGATGTTCCGCCAAATCTATTACGGATATTTAATTCAAGGCGAGATTCATTTGGCTCACCTATAATTAAAGGCCCACAAATATCCTTCAATGCTTTCCACATAATGTCTCTGGCATCATCTCTTGTTGGAGCATAGTAAGGAACTCTAGCATTCTCATTTGATACCGCTATGGCAAACATTTCCCAAGCAACTAATGTAGACTTCCCCCACCTACGGCCAGCGTTGATGACTCTAAACCTGTGTGTGTCTTTTGCCACGACCCTTTGGGTATCGTGTAGATTAAATGGTTTTTTTTCTTGTATAGTATCCACCCAGATTATCTCTTACCGTATTTTTTAAGGTTTGAGTTAGTTACTTGTTTCTTACCTTTCTTTTTGGCCTTGACTAAAGTCTTGACAGCCATATTATTTTTCTGAAACTTCCTCAACAGATGATTGAGATTCTGTTCCTTCTTCACGCAACATTTCGTTAGTGATAGGTACGATTCCGTCTGTATCTGCTTGAACTAAATTTTTTACTCCTGACATTTTATTTATCTTCTTCGTTAGTTTCTAATGGTTCGACTTTCTCTTCTTTGTTTAGATTGTATTTCTCCAATAACTCTGCTGGCATAAATACAATTGGTGCCCCATCCTTTCCAGTAACTTCGCTCCTCTCTGAATATCCTTCATCCTTACCCTGTGTCTTAGCAATAAACTTAGCTGTATCATTCTGGACACGGACTAAGTCAGCCTTTGGCTTTCCAGCCTCATCAGTAACATCCATTTCTAATGTTTTCTTTAAAACCTTCTCAGCCTTATTCAACATCTGGATTCTCCTTACCTTAGCTTTCCACCATCCAACATTAGTAATAATATCTGATGTCTGGTCTGTATACCCAGCGGCCATAGCTGACCTCTTGGCATTGTTCCATGTTGGAGACTTTGGGTCTACATAATTCTTCCAAGCTTTAGCTTGTCTTAAATCAAATTTGTGTTCCTCATCTGAGGGATTAAATTCTTCAATAGTTTCTTCATTCATACAAAGGATTATAGCATAGATTTAATATATTGTCAACTACGTTGTGCTGATTCTGATTACAGAATAACAGTCAACTAATTACTTGACTTCCAACTACATGTGTGCTATAATAGTTCTAATTGAATGGCTGGAATCCCAGTACCATTTTGAATATTCTTTTCTCTAGGGGACTTTTCTTTTATTCTTTACTTAACCGTTCTTCGCCGCTTGGTTAGTTTTCGGTTCTTCTTTTCTTTAAGGTATTTAAATAACAACATAATCAAGGAGAAGACGCCATGCTCAAAATAACATATCAGATATTAAAAAACCCCTATTTCTAGGGGCCTTTTAATTATACCTTCTATTATAGCTGGGAGACTGCTTGTCTCAATCCAATCATACCTAGAGAAGAAATGACAATACTCATGTTACCTACATACAAGCCATAGATAACTCCTGCAAATGCAATAATGAACGTCTTGTAACCATTCATAAATGATAATATTTTCATACCCTAATTATAACATACTTTGGCCTGATTTGCAAGCATACATATCTACAACTATAAGTCAAATATATCTTTGTATTACATTCTATTACAATTATTGTCAACTCCTGTGTATCAGTCTGCTAGTACATAGATTATATGGCGTGTAATACATTCTATTAAAAGAAATTGTGCTTACGGGGTGTGGAGTCCATGTACATCACACGGGACAAAAAAGGGGCTAAGCACCCACCCCCCATATCTTATATATTAAGCCACAATACAATAGAAAAGCATTCTCTTAACAGTGTCGCACAATATACATTTTGCGACACTGTATCATAATCATCAATAGGCATAGGCTTTCATGCATTGTGTACTATGTTTCATATGCTACATTTCACAAGTTTCACGATACTTTGTCAAATATAAGCGTTTCACGTGAAACCTTTATAGGCTATTAGGGGAATCACGCTAAAACGTGAAAAAGGGACATTTTCTCATCCTTTTCACTCTTTTACCATCATATAGTATTGAATCTTAGTACCAGTGTATTGATACAATTGTAATACCTGTTCTAGCAATCAATATATGTATAAAACTTGACAACTAACGACATTCTGTGTTGTATTTAGTTATCCATAGGTAATTTCATTTTGCCATGCTATATTGGAAATGTAGGAAGTCTAGTCAACTAACTACATATTACAATAAACATTAAAAATATATGATCGGAGAATATAGAAAGCAAAAAGAAGCGAGGGAAAGGAATAGTTTTATCATGGTAATCGGCATGATAATAATAACATTTATCTATTTATCAATTAAATTATAATCATATGACAAATCAACAAACACTTAAAATGCTATATGGACAGTTTAAAATGAAACTGGCTCTTTTAGAGCCTCAACAGCAAGCTGATATGTTAGAAAATTTATCAGTAATATTAAACCAATAAACATCATGAAAACATATATCATAAACAGTGAAAAATCGAATCAGTCTTATTACAGAGAAAATACAACGGCAAATGAGTGTAGGCATTGGATTATAAACCATTTGGACTTGTCTATGAACTGGAGTATACATGAAGTACCATTAAAATAACATTGTATTTCCTCGCTTGGCCCTATTAGGGCCTTGCAAGGGCATATAATCACCTTAATATAACGATTATAGCCTTACTGGTCGCTTGCTAGTGGCTAGGCTGGTCATTGACAACATGAAATATCAAGCATTAAAGAAATTGAAGACTAAAACAAAGCTTTTAAAGCTTTGTGATACTTTAAAAGAAGCTCACGAAGTTATAAAAGCAGAGGGAGCAAAGTTTCATAGTTTCAGTTATATTGGAGGCTTTCCAATTTATGAGCGAGAAAAGGAATTGGGCCGAAACTATTATAATATACAAGGATTACATGAGCAACTAGGAATAGTCCTTGGAATAAGCGAAGAAGAGTTATTAGCTTTTAATTTTAACCAATAACATGAAACTATATGCAACTACAACGAGCGAGAGGGCAAGCAAGGGGCAAGGGGGTAATGATTATCTTGAAATCAATATAACAGATGATGTTAAAAACATATTAGCAAGTATTGGAACTAAGCCAAAAGAAAAATGGTTATCCAATCCAATAATACAGATATGTTATAACAGCCATATTGTAGATATAAAAATTCATGATATGGCAAAGGAATCTAGTAATTTTTGGGGCATATCAGAAAAAACAAAAGAAGTTAAAAATAAAATGGATAATTGGAAATATTAAAAGGTGAAAAGTAAAAAGCCGAAGCAAAGGCAAAAAACAAAAGACCGCAAATACTAGCTATTGCGGTTTTTTTGTGTTTACTTTACTCCCTTTGTGAAGCCGTATAATGCAATATGAGAGGATTTATATTAAAGCTTAACTTTAATCCATATATTGAATTTTAATTGACTGGTAAGCAGTATACAGCATTGTGTTAGTATTCTAGGGCTTATGCAATATATAACCATTGTCAGATTTTCAGGGGTTACATATTGAGACTACATGAGCATTAGAACACAAACACAAATCAACATTTCAATATTTAGTTTTGGATTTATATATATTAAAATCTAATTTTTGGTTCACGATGTTTAAGGGAAAATCCATATTTTAATTTTTTGAAATCTTTGAAATTACAATAAAAAGCATGCTTTTCCTATATGGTAGTTATCCCCATATTAGCTTGCATTATAATCCTTAATAAGTATCATAAAGATATGACAATATACACATATGTGCTTCCAGAGCATTACAAACTGAATACACTTAATAGATTACGCAAATTAGAATCCACAATAGGACTTCATAAATATGATTATATTCAAATAAGAGAGAATCAATTTAGAGACTTCATAGAGCTTAGGGGACTTAACTGGAGGCGAGACCAAGACTTAATTGAGAAGGTTACATTCTGCGGAGCGAATTTCTTTATCATTTAATTAAATAACATGACAATAAATACATACAAAGAGGGTAAATTAGAGATTGAATACAATAGTGATTACATTAGCGATACATGTGTAGACTGTAAGGGAGAGATTATAGGTAATTTAAAGAAGAATTATGAAGCGAGAGGTAATTACTGTGGAACATGTAACGCTAAATATGCCACCGCTATTAAAAATAAAAATTTAGAAAAAAAAGAGGCAATATAGCTGTCAAGTATTGACAAGATTTCTGTCTAGTGTTGACAAAAATCACTTACAAAAAGTTATCCACAACAAAAAGTTGTGGGTATTTTTTTATGCGTGATATAATTTAGTAGGAGAAAATGTTTTTTGGTTTCTGCACAAGAATTAATTAAAAATAATGTTCCAGCTCCCATGCTCTAAACGTAGTTGTAATCAACAAGTGTTTACACTAAACATAATTATTAATTTGGTCTCTTGTGTAGAAATCAGCAAATGTCTTGCCGTGTCGGCAATGTTCGTTGAGAGATGGTGTTAATGAATACAGTCAAAACAAACAAGCTTTATGCAAACAAACAATGGATTTATCGTATTACTATTGACACTATCACCTAATGAATATCACAACAAAGAAGAATAATCTAGTGATTGAGATTCCTCTACAGGAAGAAAATTACAATCCCTGGACAGGCAAGTCAGAAGGTAAGGTTGACAACATAATAGGTATTATAGACGGAAAAGAAATGGGATTCTGTTATCTCATTAATATGGACTATAAAGGCAAGGCAGACCAACATAGTGATTTCTTTTTTAAATTTATGGGACTTAGGGAACAGTTTGAGAATCTATGTGGAGAACTCGGAATAAATTGCATAACACAAGATTATATCAGATGTGTTGGTTGTCGAACCATCATGCTAAGTGATTTAAGTGATTATTGTTTAGATTGCTCACAAGATTTATGAAATATAAACCTGGAACATTTTCGATAACTCCAAATAAAGAATTATTGCGTGGTAAACCATCTGAAATGATTGCTGTTTATTTTTGGATATGTGATTATTCAGACAATGATGGTGTTTGCTATCCAAGTAGAAAAAGATTAGCTGAAGATTCTGGTTGTAATATAAAAACTGTTGATAAGTATATTAAAAAACTTGAAGAATTAGGATTGCTTGTCAAAACTTGCCGCCAAAAACCTAATTCTAAAGAAAAATCAAGTAATATATATCAATTGATGGTAGGGGCAGAAACGGTGCTACCTAGTGGTCAAAACGGTGCTACCCCTAGCACCGAAAACGGTGCTGTAACTATACCCACTATTAACTATACCCACTTAACAATAGAAAGTCCTTCACCTGATAAGCTAACTTTGCCCACGAATCGTGGTAATACTCCTGTTAAGAGGTTGATTACTATTTATAGAGATTTGTATATTAATAAATATGGTAAGACTGATTCTTTAAGTTCGTTACATGGTCAGCTTAATATAATATTCGGCTCAATAATCAAAGACCTAAGCGAAATTCAAATTGCCGCACTTTTAATTATATTCTTTAATTGGAATGGAATTACTGGGAATGATGAATATGCAAAACAGAAATTAGCAAAAGCGATGTACCCTATTGGATATTTTAAGACTGGTTTGCCCAATTATGAAACATACGCCCGAAATGTATTAAATATGCCATTTGATGATGACAAAGCATTATTATTAGAAGTGGCAAGGGAAATGGTTAGAATTAAAAATGAACAATCCGCAGGATAACGAGCGAAGCGAAGTTATCCACAGTTTAGATTTGCATTAATAATTGATAAGAGAGATAATATATTTATGGAAGAACAAATAGATATTTTAATAAGAGAAGATGAGAGGAGATATGCAGAAGAAAACGAGGTCGATAAAATCCTAACCCTCTTCACTGACTGGCTAAGCAAACGAGGAATATCAATGCCACTATCAGATTATGAAGATTTAAAAGATAAGATAAGTAAAATATTATGAGAATAACATTAAAATTTTTAAAAAATAAAGAAGCCTGTCAAGACGGTATTGATTGGGTTGTAGAAAACAAGCTTATAGGCTTAAAAGATTCTGAAATGATAAAAGACTTAATGAAAGCAGACAAACTTGATTGGGCAAATTGGCTTATTGTCAGGTGTATGAATTATAAGCAATATGTTAGTTATGCAGTATATGCAGCGGAGAGTGTTTTGGATATTTATGAAAAGAAATATCCTAATGACAAAAGACCAAGAGAGGCTATTGAAGCAGCTAAATTATGTATCAAAAATCCATCAAAGAAAAATAAAGTCGCCGCCTCCGCCGCCTATTCCGCCTCCGCCTACTCCGCCTACTCCGCCGCCTACTCCGCCTCCTCCGCCTCCTCCGCCGCCTTCTCCGCCTCCTCCTCCGCCTCCTCCGCCGCCTTCTCCGCCTCCTCCGCCGCCTACTCCGCCGCCTACTCCGCCGCCTTCTCCGCCGCCTACTCCGCCTCCTCTACCGCTGCCTCCGCCGCTAAAAAAGACTTACAAATTAAGATATTAAAAAATGGTCTTACATTATTAACTAAGTTTAAATAAATGAAAACATTCACAATAAAAAAAGAACACTTAGATAAGGATAACTATTACATAGAAGAAGAAGATTTTTCAGATTATTCAAAAAAATATGATGGAAATATAGAAATTGAATCAGGATTGGGAACAGTTAAATTTAAGAAAGGATTATATTGCTCTTATTCAATAATTGCAAAAACTGGTTCTGGTATCTCCGCTGGTTATGGTATCTCCGCTGGTTGGGGTATCTCCGCTGGTTATGGTATCTCCGCTGGTTGGGGTATCTCCGCTGGTGATGGTATCTCCGCTGGTTATGGTATCTCCGCTGGTTATGGTATCTCCGCTGGTTGGGGTATCTCCGCTAAATTAGAATTATCAGCATCATATAATATTTTTGCTGGAACTTCTAAATGGAAAAAAGCAGAAGGTGATGAAAAAAAGATAACCTGTGGAAAATTAGTTAAAGGAACTATCGCTTATGGTGACCTTTGTGAAACAGGACTGCCTAAAGAAGAAATAGCTGTTATGCCGATTGCAAACATAGATGAAATTATAAACATCAATGGTAAGAATTATAAGAGAATAGATTAATTAACTCGCCAATAGGCATAAATATATGGAAAACATTTGTCTCATTAAAGGATGTAAAAACATTATGGTCGTATCTGCTTTGAAAGTGGACTTGGAAAGAAAGGAAAATCTCCAGCGTTCGGCAGTGTCGTAATGAAACTCCAAGATACATTTGAAATAGAACTTATTAAAAAGTAACCCCTACCCAGTAGGTCTCAAACCCAAGAGTATTTGGGAACGAATTATGAAAATAACAGCAATTATAATAAATGGTAGACACGGTGGAACTTTCTATAATGATTTTGAGTATTCACCTACTATTAAACTACCTATAACACACAAAAATCAAATATCTATGGGAGAAAAATATGATAATTCTGTTAGATTAAATGATGATATAACTTATCAAGAATGTTTTAGGTCTGTTGATAAAAGATGTGTTATGTATTCCGAAAGAGGAAGATGGGAAGAAATAAAAGATAATATTGCACCTAAATTAAAACCAACTTACCCAATTAGTTTATGGTAATCCAACCACATAATCACAAACAGTAGTCGAAAGATTATTAGATAATAAATTAACATGAAACAACCAATCAATTTAAAACAATATAAGAAATGGTTAGAGAAGGAATATGGAAAACCTTGCAAGCGTTACGGGTTTGGCTGTTATCTTTGCATAGTGTGGAGGAATTATGAGGACCTTAAACAGATTATAAATTTATGACCAATAAGAAGTATCAGATTATACTGGCTGATCCGCCGTGGAGTTATTATAATGATTCTACTGCTAAGAAAGATTGCACTACTATAAAGGGAATGAGGCGACCTCCATATTCTGTAATGAGTTCACAAACAATAATGGATTTACCTATTGAAAAAATATCAACCGAAAATTCTATTTTATTTATTTGGACTACTGATTATCATTTAGAAAAGTGTTTAAAAGTAATTAAAAGTTGGGGATTTGAATATAAAACAATAGGCTTTGCTTGGGCGAAAAAAGACAAGAAAGGAAAGCCAGTTTGTTTTATGGGTGCTTACACAATGAAAAGTGGGATTGAATTATGTCTTTTGGCTACAAAAGGGAAAGATGCTCACAAATTAGTAAAGAAACATAACATAAGAAGTTTGGTTGAAGTTGAAAGGAAAAAACATAGCGAGAAACCCACAGAAATAAAAAATAGAATTGTTCAATTATTAGGAAATTTACCCCGAATAGAACTTTTCGCCCGACAAAAAACTGAAGGTTGGGATGTATGGGGAAATGAAGTAATTAGTGATATAAATTTATGACAACTAACAATGAAGAAAATAAAATCTGGACAACAAAAGATGGAGATGATATTCCACTAAATAAACTAGGGAATAGTCATTTGTTGAATATTAAAAAATGGATAGAAAAGAGAGCTAAATATGGAGTAGATCAAGGTTATTTTAGTCATTGTGATGACGATGATTTTATGACTGGAGATACTTGGACTATTTACGGAGAGGAAGTCAAAAGTTACTATAATTATAGAGATATTTTAAAAGAAATTAAAAGACGAAAATTAAACTAACCCATGACAACTAACAACGAAGAAAAATCAAAATGTTGCGGAGTAAAAGTTCAAGTCTCAATGACTGACGAAGGAACGTGCTGTTACATTTGCTCAAAATGTAATTATCCATGTGATGTCGTTTTTAATGAAGAAAAGATAATAAAAGAGATAATGGAAAGCGAGCCAATGAAAAGAGTCTCTAGTATTGAGCAGACTGCCATAGTTACAGGACGAGTAGACCAATATTACGGAAAAACAATCCCTGAAGTTTTAAAAGAAGCCCTCTATTCCCAGCGTCTCCAGCTAATCGAGGAGGTGGAGGAGAGATTTTCAATGGAAATGATGGATTATAATTTTGACATCTCTCAAGTCAAAGCCCTTTTATCAACTATGAAAAATGGAGATGGAATTAAATAAAGTTTATTTAGGTGATTGCCTTGAGCTAATGAAAGATATACCTGATAAAAGTATTGACATGATACTTTGTGACCTTCCTTATGGAACTACCGCCTGCAAATGGGACACCATAATACCCTTTGAGCCACTTTGGGAGCAATACAAGAGAATTATAAAAGACAATGGGGCGATAGTTTTAACTGCCTCACAACCTTTTACAAGTGCTTTAGTGATGAGTAATGTTGATTGGTATAGAAGTTCTTTGGTGTGGTTAAAAAACAAACCAATGAATTTTATGAACGCTAATAAGATGTTTATGAAGTGGCACGAAGACATTGTTATCTTTTACAATAAACTCCCAACATATAATCCTCAAAAAATAAAAGGAAAGCTACATAAAAACGGGAACACACAAAATACTGGAAATATAACACAATATACAGTAGGAACCCAAAGGATAATAACAGAATCCGACACGTATCATCCTAAGAGTATTTTAGAGTTTAAAATAGACCACCTTACTAAACACCCAACAGAAAAACCCGTAGCCCTCTTTGAATATCTCATCAAGACCTACACCAACGAAGGAGATTTAGTGTTAGATAACTGTGCTGGTAGTGGAACAACAGGAGTGGCTTGTAAAAATCTCGGCAGAAATTATATCCTCATAGAAAAAGAACCAGAATATGTTAAAATTATAAATGAAAGATTATCAGACCTAAAGAAAACAAGATGAATAATAAAGATTATAAAACAAAAGAATACTGGATAGAGTTAGGGATAAGAATTTTGGCAATTTTATTTGTTTTGATGTTATCAACGGTAATTTTGTTTTTTACTTCGTGGTTAGGGTGTCATAAATAACCTAAAACAAGATGAACTAGCTTTCTTTACAAGATAATATAAAATAAAGATATGGATAAAGTATCAGCAACAATACAATCAATAAGAGATACAATAGGAGGAACATTTGTTAAACCTAATCCCGAAAGGATTGTTGTTCTCCGTCAGGCTCTTTGTGATTCTCAAATTGCATTAGACTATTTGCAAATCAAGAGAGGGTTGTCGCTTGATACTATCACTAATTTTAAATTAGGATATGATACAGAAAAGAATGCCATAGCAATACCTGTTTATAAGAGAGGAGAACTTATCAATATCCGCTATCGTTATCTTGATGATAATAAGAAACCTAAGTATACCCAAGAGAAAGGTTGCGAAGTTTGGATTTATAATGAAGATGGCATATCAAAAGGTCAAGAGAAGGGAGGTGTGATGATTGTTGAAGGTGAATTTGATTTGATGTCAGTATGGCAGTCTGGAATAAAGAATGTTATTTCCCCCGCATCGGGCAAAGATTCTTATGGAATGTGGATTGAATTGATAGATACAATTCCTAAAGTATATGTTGCTTATGATAATGATAAGCCAGGTAAAGATGCGGCCAAGAAGTTGGCTGAAAGACTTGGAACAGAGAAATCATTTGAGGTTTGTTATCCAGTTGGAATAAAAGATGCTAATGAATTTTTCCAAAAGCATGACATTAATAAGTTTAGAATTCTTATCGCCACAGCTAAAGCATTTATCTCATATAAGTTTCAAGGTGTAGGTGATGTTATTAATATGTTGAGAGAGAAGAAGGAGGATATTCTTAAATTTAAGTGTATACCATTCATTGAATTTGAACAGGATTGGTTGGTAATGTTATCTGGTGTGAGCAACGTGGGCAAAAGTTCTGTTGCTATGAATATCGCAGATGAATGTGTAAAGAAAGATATTCCTTGTCTTATACTTCCATTTGAAAGAGGGATTAAAACAGTTGGTAAAAGATATTTGCAAGTCAGATATAATAAAACACAAAATGATTTTGATTGCATGGAAGATAAACAATGGGAAGAATTAGCAACAGATGCGGTTAATTGTCCGATTTATTTCTCTCTCCCTGGACGAGAAGATATTAAAGATACAATTGCTAAAGCTGTTAGGATATTTGGAGTGAAAGTTTGTATCATTGACCACTTAGATTATCTTGTCCGTAAGTCTAGTGATAATCACAATATTGAAACATCTAATACTCTCCAAGAGTTTAAATCTTTGGCACAGGAACATAATTGTATATTTATAGTTGTTCATCATATTAGAAAACAAGGTGGTTTTGGAGAGCAAGTTAAAAAACCTAAGATGGAAGATTTAAAAGGGTCATCATCTGTCTATCAAGACCCTGAAGCGGTCATCATGCTTAGTTCACCTGATAAGGGGCATTTAGAGGTAGATATTGTAAAGAATAAAGGAACGATGGGAAGTAGGGTGTACGATTTCAATTTAGCCACAGGTGTTATTGGAGATGATGTTACGGGGATAGTGGTCGATACCCAGTCAGAAAATGAGAAGTTTATGAATCAATTTAATGCTTAATGAACAAGAATTGCGAATATTGCGGACAATTGGAGTGCAGAGAATATTGGGCCTACCAGAAAGGGGACGATTGGTTCATATCAGATGTCCCTTCCATGCAGACAATGGGCCATCTTGTGCCATCTATCCGAATGGGGGTTACTTTTGTTTCGGATGTGAAAAATCAGGTCAAGGAGCTTTAGATTTCTTAATAGATACAGGAATGAGTTTCAGGGATGCTTGTAAGGAGGTGGTACAGTTTATTTAATTGAGTTATCCACGGAATTGATTAATCAATCCGCAGGATGCTCAACAGTAGTTGAGTTATCCACAGGTAAAAGTTGCAACAATTTAATTTGTAAATGGTATAATTAGAGTATTAATAATTAGTAATGAGTCGGGTAAATAAATAGCCCTCCTCAAAAATTGCAATGTTGAAGAAAGTTACAATCAGCTGGACAAAATCAGCTACCACGAATAAGGATAATGTTCCTTATGTTTATAAGAATGGTAAATATGCTGGTAAGCCATTCACAAGAGTTTCCATTAAGACAGAGGAAACAGGTGAAGAATTTTATGCCACAAACGCTTTAGTGGGAAGCAAGCCAACAGAGATTAAGGTTGGAGATAAGCTTTTGTTGAGTTTGACAGAGGATAATGGATTTAAGAATTGGAATTATCCTACAAAAGAACAGATGGCGGAATATATTAAACAATTAGAAGGATAAATAAAATGAAAGTAGAAAAAATAAGTATTGGGGCAACTATTCCATGTATGCAATATGGGAATTTAACCCCAACAATAGAATTAGAAGATGTTAGTGTTGAAGATGGATTAGAGTTTGCCATGACACATATTAAAAAAATGTTTTCTAAATATTCAGAGAAAGGAGAACTTAAAGAGAATGTAGTTATTGAAGCCACGGGAACCAAGAAATCATTTAATGAGAATATAGAGATTGCATTTGAACCAATCAATCACACCTATCATTATGGAGATAAGAAACTAATCTCCGCCACAGAATACATTAAGAAGTTCTATAAACCATTTGATGCTGAGACAATATCAGCTGTAAGTGCTAAAGCATGGGGAGTTAAACAACAAGATGTAAAAGATTTATGGGATGAGAATGGTAAGTTGACAAGTCAATTGGGTAATGTGATTCATAAAGCTCTTGAGACCTATGATAGGTTCAGAGAGCTTGGTCAGACAATAAATTCTAATCGAGAACTTGATGGGAATTATGCTCTACCAAAGCATCCAATAATTAAATCTGCTATTGAGGGATTTATTGCAATTAATAAGACAACAGGAGAGGTCATTCCAGAGGCTCTCATTACAGATATTAAGAATGGATTCTGCGGACATGCTGATAGAATCTTGATTACTGACAAGAAGAAGAAAATCTGCAAAATCCAAGATTATAAAATTAATATTGATGCTGAAGAGATTAAGAGTTCTGACAAGCCATTGGCTCCATTCAATACCCTCCCAGCAAACAAAATTACAAAATATCAATTACAATTATCCTTTTATGCAAATATGTTAGAACAGTCAGGTTGGAAAGTTACAGGATTGGATGTATTTGTGTTAGAGGATAAATGGAAACATTTCGCATTACCAGTTTTAAAAGTTATATAAATATGATTATATTATCAGGAATATTGTGGGCAGTAATTTGGGTAGCATTAGTCATAGGAGGCGTTTTTGCGGCTGAAGCAATTATTGAGGAAATTAGAGAATGGAGATTTGAAAGGAAAATAAAGAAGGGTGATATAATGTGGGATTATAGACTTCCAGAACTTCCCTCAGATGAAGATATGGAGGATGATTTCATTTGTGATGATTGTTTAGAGGAGGAAGGACTAGAAAATATTGAGTTCTTTCCAGGTAGAGCATATCCCGATAAGACCAAAAAGAAAGCCAAGAAAACTGTAAAGAAATCAGTTAAAAAGGCTAAAAAGTCTCACAAATAGCTTGCATTTAGGGTAAAATTGTGCTAAACTTATGAGGTTCGCTGTCTGGGGCCCTAGACAATAAAAGTAGGGCCGTCCCGTCCTGTACGACAACAGGATGAGAATGAAACGGATAATTAAAAACTTAATATTATCTGCGGCTATTGGAATAGTTTTTGTGTCAAGACCTCTTGTTTTGGCTGAAAACATTCCAGTTCCGCAAGATGTTCCAGGGATGATTGCTTATTACTCTCAAGTATATGGTGCTAACTCGGCCGAGTTACTCAATGTGGCTAAGTGTGAAAGTGGTCTTAGGACAAATGTTTATGGTGATGGGGGATATGCATTCGGTGTAATGCAGTTCCACGAGCAAACGTTCGATTTATGGTCAAAGCAGTTTGGTGAAGAGTTGGATTACCATTCAGCCAATGACCAAATTAAATTAGCAACGTGGGCTTTTGCACAAGGCAATTCATATAAACTACATTGGACTTGTTTTAAACGCTAAATAAAAAACAATTGGAATAATAAAAAGAGGGACCCGAAAGGGTCTCTTTTTGTATGTTATCCACAGTTTTTAGGTTGCAAAATCACACTTTTTGTGATATAATGTATAACATGGCAAATAAGAATATAGAAAAACTTGAAGAATTTTCCTCCTATTGTAAGTTTCATCCTGAGATGAGATTCTGGCAAGCCTTAAGGAATTGGGCAGGAGTAGATTTTATATTTACCCACAATGGAAGTTTAAGAATAGAAAACATATTACACGATACCTTCTATGATGAATAATGAAAGAGTAGAACTTGATATTGCAAAGATAATTAATAACAATGTTAAGTTAATTATTTTAGATGGTGTTGAGCAACATATCTTAATAAGCAAAGACTATTTAAGAAGAGATTTATTAGATTATTTATTTAAGACAAAACATGGATAGAAAAAATATGCCAGTTTTTAGTGGAGTATTAAAATACTTCCCCCTTGCATTATTAGAAATTTCTAAAGTATCTAAAGCTGGAAATGACCAACATAATGCTGGTCAGTCACTACATTGGGATAGGAGCAAATCAGGTGATGAATTAGATGCATTGACGAGACATTTATTAGATGCAGGAACTATTGATACAGATGGTATGAGGCACAGTGCCAAATTAGCTTGGAGAGCTTTATCAAATTTACAAAAAGAATTAGAAGAAAACAAATAAATGAAACTTTGTTATATAGCGGGAAAATATACATCTCCTACAATTCGGGGCACAGTTCTAAATATTAGGAAAGCAGAAGAAACAGCAATCATGTATTGGCATCTTGGTTATGCAGTTATCTGTCCCCATTTAAATACGGCTCTTCTCGATGGAGAAGATTCTACAGAAATGTTTATGCAAGGAGATTTTGAAATGATTAGACGATGCGACACAGTTATATTTCTAAAAGGCTGGGAAGATTCTAAGGGTTCAGTTCGTGAACATGCACTAGCTAAAGAATTAAATAAAGAAATCATCTACGATTAATAGTAACACATTTAGTCAATATAGACATAATACAAAAAAAGTTGTATAATAATGAGAGAAATAAATCTTTTAAAACAAAATAAAATGAAAACAGGAAAACAACCAAGGGTCTTGATATACGATATCGAGAACTCACCCACGGTTGTAACGACCTGGGGCCTATGGGAGCAAAACGCCATAGAAACGCTTGAGGAATGGTATTTACTATCATTTGCTTACAAATGGTTAGGAGAATCTAAGGTGCATGTAGTTGCTTTATCTGACTTTTCTGGTTATAAAAAGGACAAGAAGAATGATAAAAGGCTATGTGAGGAGCTTCATAAGTTATTTAATGAAGCTGATGTATTAATCGCCCATAATGGAGACCAGCATGACCAAAAGAAGTCTAATGCTAGATTTATCTTCAATGGTTTAAAACCACCATCTCCTTACAAAACCATAGATACTAAGAAGGTTGCTAAGAGATATTTTAAGTTTAATTCAAATAGCTTAAACAATCTTGGAACTTATTTTAATCTTGGGAATAAGATTGAGAATGGTGGAATGAAACTCTGGAGAGGTTGCATGAATGGTGATATGAAATCATGGAAGTTGATGAAGAAATATAACAAGCAAGATGTTGTATTGCTTGAGAAAGTTTACTTCAAATTACTTCCATGGATGGTTGACCATCCAAATATTTCTCTTTTACAGGGAAAGAATGGATGTCCAAATTGTGGTTCGTTCAATCTCGAGAGACGAGGATTCAACTACACCAGAGCAAGCAAGTCTCAACGTTGGCTCTGTAGGGACTGTGGAAGCTGGCATTCTGCTCCAATAAAGGGCGGCCAAATTAGATAACAACCAGATTAGTTTACTGGTTGTTTTTTTTACCTAATTGTGGTATAATAAGGGTAGTTAAACTAACTGGGTGGAGTAGTCCAACGGACACACAAAACAGCCAAGGGAGAGGTAATAGCCTCCCTTTGCTGGCCCTTTAATCTTTGTACAAATGAAAACATTAGAAAATGTTCATTTCAAACATTTTCATTGTCCTAATTGCGAGAAAAGAAATATTCCAACCAAGAAACAAGCAGGAATTACTCTCCATGCCCTTATCCTCCTTAAAACAGACGATGTAAGTGCATACTTTAATGCTTGTTGTATGGTCTGCGAAGCAGAACCAAATAAGAATAATCCTAAACTTATGAACATTAATAAGTCTAGGTCTAAAATTATTCCTATCAAGGAATGGAATGCTCTTATGGGTTTAAAAGTTGGGGACGATGGATTTGTTGATTAGATTCCGTAAGCAAAAGCTTGCGGAATTTTCTATTTTGTGATATAATATAAGAAGTTTTAGATTTCGCTAAACGGCCGCATAGGCTCGTTTTGCGTTTAACGTACTTTAAACCAAAAAACTTATGAGAAAATTTTTCAAAACATTTGGAGATATATTCTACATACTTTATGTATGTTTTGTATTTATCTTGTGGTGTATAAAGGAATTATTTTTCCTAATCTTGAGATGTATAGTATGGATTATTTCATTCATCTATGAATCATTAACATTAGGTTCAAAGCTTCCCCCAGGTTCAGATAAATGGTTTCACTAAAGAAGCCATTGGGGGAGGACTAACTGTCCTCAAAACTAGCCCTCACTTATTGTGGGGGCTTTTATATTTCGTAGGAGATTTCTGCTCTTGGATTTTCTCTATCAACACCCCCAAATATCATGTGAATATCTGGTAAGAAGAACCAGTTATCATCTTCAATTATTCCACAATCAGTAAAAGTATCTTCTATGGATTGCCATTTATTTGACAAATCTCCAGACCGAAGACTATCAGAGTAATATGTAAATTTTAAAGGAGTTCCTTTTGGAATAGATTTAACACCAACTAATTGTTGGACAGCATCTTTGTGCCAAGCAGTATATTTGGCACTTGGAAAAGACCTACCTGAACGGGTATTGATACGAGAATTTTTTTTACTTGGGACAAGGCCAAGTAAAACTATTACTGACATCCCAGTTTCTGTCTAATAAACTTAGAGAATACTTTAAATCCTGCTTCCTTCTCAAGTCTTTTTTTATCTTCTGGATAAAGCCTGAGTATTATAAACGATGAACGTTTTTTCATGGTATAATTATAGCATAAAGTATGACATTTGTCAATTGATTATTCCCAGTTATTATGGTAAACTTCTTGACTTTTGTGCTACTTTTTGCTATAATGGGTGCATATGATTACATTAAAGTTAGGACAAATAGTCCAAAGTACCAATGCACTGAAAGAATTAATAGCTACTAAGTTGCCTATCAAGATTTCATATCAATTAAATAGGCTAAGTCGAGAGATAGATGCAGAGTTAAAGATTTTTGAGGAAAAGAGAATTGAACTTATTAAAGAGTTCGGGGTGAAGGATGAAGAATCTGGAGAAACAAAAGTCTCTCCTGAGAATATTGCTGAGTTTATGAAGAAGTTTGATGAATTAAGTGCAATAGAAGTTAATTTGAATTATGCAGATAAGATTAAGGTTGAAGATTTAGGAGACATTAAAATGGAAGCCTCAAACATCATTGACTGGCTCTTTGAATAATATGGAAAAAACCTTCAAACAGTTCTTTGCAGAAAGTAAAGCTAAGCAACCTGAATGGGGAACTTACATTCATCTTTGTCGAGTATTGCAGGAATCTGGGGCCGATAGAGAGGAAATTACTAAACTGTTTGAGGAATACATGAAGCCCGAAGAATACGCTAGAAGTGAGAAAACAGAACTCATAAACTACCTTGAAGAGATAGCAAACGAAATCAACTAAAAAAGACACTTAAAAACCCCTTTAAAAGAGGGGTTTTTTTGATGATACTTTTTCTAAAATGCCCCAGGATGAATGAAATTAAAGAGTATGCCTAATTCTTACTAGAGAACCATTTGAATATCATATCAACGATATTCTGTATGAATGTCGGGGTTGAGGTTGGAGGGAGTTGTTTTTTTATAACCGAATAACTTAAAATTATCCATGCTTCGGTAGGCTTATATGTAGTCCAGTTTACATCAGCACAACCATTATTTGCCCAAGAAGGGGACCAAGTATTTGCTAAAGTTTGCATGAAAGAATTAGTGTAATCATATTTACACATGATAATTGCATGACCAGAAACAATAGTCTGGGGTGGCCTCAATGGATTGATTGGCACCGTCCACCATTCCTTGCCTAAGTCATATCGGCATAAGATACCTGCATCTGATTGGTCTATTGCATGGGCAATCTTTTGCGGGTCAGAAACATCCACTTGAGAATATCCTGCAATTTTATCTATACATAAAGTTAGAAGTCTATTTATCTCATCATCAGGGATTGCTTGGAGTTTAGCGACATAATTTGCATAACCTAAGTTCCTATCAACTTCTGTTGTATATTTCCATTGTTCTAATGGAAGAAAACCAAACTTATTTCCTACTTTCAATGAAGATAAAATTGATGAACCCTCAATCCAATTTTTATCAATGAATTTCTTTTGGAGAAGGTAGTGAAAGTCAGCAGAATATTTCTTCCCATTAGCTTTTCTTCTTTGTTGTTCTTCAGATATACCCGTACAAATTCCAGCAGAATATTGCATCTCAATATCAGAAGGAAGATAATCATATCCACCCTTAACTAGCGGAGCCCCAGCTTGTGTTAAATCACTGTGCTGAACAGTTCTTGGGTCTTGTATTGATTCATGGCAGCCTGTTCCAAATGGTGTTTCCATATTATTTATGAGCATATGTTAATATTAATGGGATTAAAAACCCAATGAATGCAATTACCGCCACAATTCCACTTCTCCAATTTTCTAACTTATTTACCCTACCATTAGTTTTCGTGGTTTGAGCTTCAATCTTTACAAGTCTATCTATAGTTTCAATATGATAAGAATCAAATTTATCTGTTAAGCTGTTTATCAGTATTGCTAATTCGCGATTTGTAAATTCTTGAGGGGATTCCATATAACTATTTTATACCACATTCTGTGGTTTTATCGCAAGACTTTACGCACTAGATGTCGGATAAACTAGGAAGTAGTAAGGCGTACCTGCGATATCTATTTCCACAGTCTTAGCTGTGCCTGATACTGTGGTGTTGGTTGAATTTTTTAGATTTTTAATCTTTAGACCATTAGCTCCTGTTCCTGTTGCTGACAATGTTGTTGCGTTCGGTGCGATTGTTATCAATGTTCCACCATCACCGATAGTAAATACCGCTGTTCCATTATCTCTAGCTACGAATATATCAGCTGCTACTGCCCCGTTATCACACATCAAAGCCGCTGTAGTGAATGTCGGTGTAGCTGCTTGAAGTCCGAAATATCCTCCGACTGCGATACCAGATGCTCCTGTGTTAGTTGCAAAACCAGCGACACCAATACGCTTAGAAGAAGCTACTGCATCATCATAACCATAACCAAGTACTCCGAAAGCATTAGTAGAAGAACCATAACCCATACCAATCGCACCGATATTCATACCGACAGTTGTAGCTGAACAAGTACCCAGGAAGCCAGTATTCATATCCCCTGTAGTCCAAGGGTCTACTCCAGTTCCTGCAACAGCGTTATCAAATCTTGCAGCTCTAGTTCCCTTTGCTCCAGTATAACCAGCAATCAAAGAAACCTGTGAACCTATTTGTTGGAAGGCTGCAGAGCCTGCTGTTGTGATATTAAATACTACACCTTGAGCGTGAGCTGTTTGTTCAAGTGTTGCTGTTACCTTGAAAGCTGGGACAGAAGCCGCAGTTGTTCCGTTACTTATATCTACAGCTCCAGCTGCTGCGATAGACATTCTCTTTGTATTATTCGTCCAGAAAGAGAGTTGTGTTGCACCATATGTTCCAATATTCATACCCGCTACTGCATCTGTGGTAAAGACACTCGTGCTTGCTGTCCATATTCCTGAAGGAGTATAAAGTGCAGATGTGCAATCAATATATGTTGCTGCTATCCCGCCAATTACTACTAAAGAACCTCTTCCAGCAGTTCCAGAGGTTGTGTTTGATATTCTTAATGTTGTTGGTGCGTTTTGATTTCTACTTAGCAACATCAGTTCTGTTGAGATTGCAGTTGCAGAACCTACAAGAAATTCTCCTGTACTCAAGAATCTTGCTCTCTCGGTATTATTAGTCCAGAAACTAAGCTGGGTCGCAGTGTTTGTTCCAATATTAAAACCTGCTGCTTTATTGGCGACAAGTACTGCCGCATCTTGTACGAACATTCCAGCAGTTGTGTATGCAGCTGATAGAGAATAAAGCCCCATATAATCCGAAAGCGAAGTCTTTGATGTTATGAATAAAGCAGCTTGTGAACCTGTTCCTGATGTGGTGTTAGAAATAACTGCATAAGTTGAAGCATTTTGATTTTTTCGTATACCAAATAATTCACCTGAATATAAAGCAGTTGAACCTACAATCAATTCCCCAGTACTCAAGAATCGTGCTCGTTCGGTATTATTCGTCCAGAAAGAGAGTTGTGTTGCAGAAGTTGTACCTATATTCATTCCTGCTAATTGGTTAGAAGCAATATAAGAAGTAGATTGTACATAGATACCAGATGTGGTGTAGAGAGCAGATAAAGCTCCCATTTCTACAGTGTGACCCCCAGCGTTTTTAGCGACATAAGAAGCCAATGCTGCTGTACCAGATGTAGCGTTATAAACCATTGTAAATGTTCCAGCGTTCTGGTCTTTCTGTACCAAGAACATTTCATTTCCTATACGAGTAGTATTACCAATCAAAAATTCCCCAGTACTTAAAACTCTAATTCTCTCGGCGTTGTTTGTCCCAAAGACCAAAGGTTTAGCAGCATAAGTAAATATATTTAGTTGCTGGTCATCAGCCATTAAAGCAGTTGCTCCTGCTACTAACATTCCGCTTGTAGTATAGCTTGGTGATAACTGAATTAAATGAAATAGATTTGTTGCATTGTTTGCTGTGAGAGTACCGATATAACCTGCATAAGCTCCAGTACCTGCTGTAATATTTATTACTCTATTTATAGTTTCAGAGTTTTGGTCTTTTCTTAAATCAAAGTTTCCACTTCCGTTGTATTGTAAATCAGCCGAGCTTCCTAAGACATTTGTACCCGTAGCATAAGGAATATATCCTGAGGTTATCGTATCAGGATAGGTCATTGTGGAGGCTACATAGTTTGTTCCATTAGCTCTTAATATCGTTCCTGTTGCTGCTACACCTCCGATAGTTAGACCTGTTGTGATGTTAGGTGTTGCGATTGTTGGGGTTGAAGTTCTGACAAATATACCCGTTCCTGTTCCTGTGTATTCAGTAGATGTGAGGTGGTAGTATTCGTTTAATGTTCCACCTTGTAGACCTGCGAGAAGATTGTGGTTTGTAGCGGCGGAAGGAATAAAGACTTGTTGGAAAGCAGAATCAACAGCTGTGAAAGCAGCGGCAGATTTCTGTATGATTATTCTACCTATCAATGCACCCACACCTGAAACTATGTTAGGGGCTGTTGGTACTGTGGCTGCTTGAGCTTGAGCTTCGTTTGGGTAACCAGCTTGACCATATTGAACTAGAAGAGATGAAGGGTTGTTGTTCATCATGTATACCCAATGAACGGCATAGTTATTTCCTGAAAGGGTAGCCAATGCTCCAGAACCATCATCATATTGAGTGTTATTTATCTGTGTTTGAGATGTTACATAGTTCCAGACACCAGGGGTTGCATTGCGGTACACATAAGTGAAAGTATCAGAACCTGATGTATCAAAAGCGTTGTGGGCTATTCTTTGATAAGCATAATAAAAAGCTCCAGCTGTTACGCCGATATTTCTTGTACCTGATGCGGATAGTATAGACCCTCCAGTTACGTGTTGGAAACCTTGTGTTTCAAAGAGACGTCTGCGGTCTTTACGATTGCCGTCTACGTTCATTCCTGTGGCGGTTACGATATATAGAAGAGTACCCTCTCTAGCGATAGTATAGACAAGACATTTATCCAGACAGTTGAAGTCTGATATTGTGGCCCCTACGGAGTAGAGAGGCGAACCTCCGTTATAGTCCACATGGATATAGTTTGTAGAGTGGTCTGTGAGAGCTATGTTAGCTTGTGCTGCTACCTGACAGTAAAAGAGTTCAGAGTGTTCGTCTACAGTTAGAATTGTCCCTGTGGCAGGCGTAGCAGGGGCTCCTGTTACTTGATATGTAAATGTTGTGAGTCCTGTTACAGTTACCTGATAATTTCCATTGTATTGAGTTTGTACGGCACCTAAAATCCAGACTGTGTCGCCTGTTTGGTATCCGTGATTTGATGCTGTTGTAGCCGTGGCAGTAGAACCTGAACGAGTTATAGTTGCGGAAAGAGATCGACGGAGTACAGCAAGACCTGCGGCTACGTTGACTGTGCCGTTTCCATTATCGGTTATCATGGCACCGTCTGTCATACCTGCGGACCACATATGGTCTAGTTGCTGGTCGAGGTTAAGAAGTGTTGTTGGGGAGCCGATTTGGTCTGCGAGGGGGGTTAAGACAATGGTTTCATCTAATGTTTGCCATTTAAGTCCAGTTATTTGTGTGCTATCTGCAACTAATATTTTTGCATCAGTTCCAACTGGAAGTCTTGCATTAACATTTGAAAATGTATATATGTCTCCTTTTGTTGTGAGTGGAGATAATGCACTAGCTATAACACCAAGGGGACTTGAGGGAGTTCCATCTCCAGATAATGTTGTATCATGGGTAACAATATTTAATCCTCCACCGTGCATCAACATTCTAAATCCAGGAGATTTCAATATCTTTCCAATCTCTTCCTTATAATTTACTTGAGGAATACCATCAGAAACTTTCTTTATTATATCATTAACATCAAGAGGTTTTTCTTTTGTTGGTTTAGGAATTTGAGCTAATACATCCTTGAGAATCTTTTCTCTATCTTCTTTCGTCCAATAATCTATTTCTCTTATTGGTGTCTTACCATCATTTCCATCTACACCATTTGTTCCATTAGTACCATTCTCACCATCCTTAACTTTAGATTGAACATAATTAATTATGTTAGTTATCTCAATATCTGTAAAATAATCTTTACCTTTAACTGGAGTATAACCAGGTTCTCCTTGGTCCCCCTTAATTGACCTCTGGAAGCTAGATAGCTTTTCAATAGCATCTGCAACTTGTTTCTCGGCAGATTTTGCTGCCATAAAAGCTGGATTAGATTCTTCTTTAAGTTTTTTGAGTAGTTCTAATTTATTCATAATTATTGTTCTCTATGTTTGCGAATGGCAATCTTTTTAGCTTGGATAAAGCGAGCATCTTGGCGTGGAATATTTCTTTTATGAGCAAGGGTTAGAATACCCTTTTGTCTTGTCTTACCAACTCTTCCCGTCATAAGACCTTGAACTGTTGATTTAATTGTTGGCTTTAATATAGACTGTGGAGGCATAATGATTACATTGTAACATAAAATATCGTTTTAGTCAATATAAGGGGGTTATCCCCAGTTTGACTTGACATATCTATATGTGGTGATATACTTAACTCATGACTACACAAATAACAATAGGAATATTACAAGCAGTAGGAATCTTAATATTAGCTTATGGATTAATAAAACTTTTTGCCTTCCTTATGACAGAGGCTGTTTTAAGCGTGAAAGAAGAAATTGATACACTTGGCTTTTGGGGAGCTATGTGGGCAGAGAAGAAGGTTGACGAAAGTAAATGGTGGAATAGAAAGGTTTTCTAGTTACTTAGTAGAAGCCTTCATTAATCCATAAGCTCCTGCCCCTATAACACCTGTAATTCCTGCTATCTCTAATACTTTAAATATTGCATTTCTTATTCTCTCTTTCTTTAAGGCTTGGGATTCTGCATCAAACTTTTTCAAACTAATCGTTTTAAGAGCTTCAACTTTATCTTGTTTCAATTGTTTCTGTATTTGAGTACCAAGTTCTTCAATGCTTATTTTTTGCTGAACAGCAGCCTCCCTACCTTTTATAAGTTTAGTAACTTCCGCACCAATAGTCCCTGGTTCTACCTTCATAGCTTTTTCAATTTCAGTTAGAGTAGCTTGTGCTTTTATTTTAGCTTCAAATTGGGCAGGTGTCTTAGCTTCTGTACCAGCAACACGCAATGTTTTAGCAAATGGTGTCTGGATAGCCATCTCATCAAATGGTTTAATTTGTTGTGTTATAACTTTTCGAACTGGAGCCCATGATTTCCAGAAAGCATTAGCTTCCTTTAAATCCATTCCATTCTTTCCCAACACATCCATAATAAAAGAATAGTGTTTCATGGCTTCATATTCTCTAGCATTGTATGATGCATTACCAGACCTAGCAGCTGGACTTATTGTTTGCATTTCAGCCTTAGCTTTATTCCATAAATCATTTAAGGAAACCTCTGGTTGCTTAACAGTTTCTCCTGGGGTAGCACTTGTTGTTGGTTCTTTAAAGCCAAGCCAATCTTTTAATTTCTGTGCATCTTCAGGGGAATTAACACTTTCATGTGAGGATGCCTCATTTAATACTTCACTAACTGGAATCTTCGTTTCAAGTGATTTTCCACTCTCAGCTAGACTTGCTTCAACTAAATCCCTATATTGATTAGATGCTTCTGTATATAATTTAGCAGCTGGTTCTTTTTGAGCCACAGCAACATCCTTGCTGGTGGATGCTATCTTTTGACTAAAATCTTGTATATCATTTTGTACTGTTTGTAGATGTTGTTCCGTGGCAACTTTTGCTTTATCAGCAAGTGCAGTTGATTGCTCTTTAGCTAAATCAGATTGTGCTTTATACCACACCTTTTGGTCTCTAGCTGGAAGTTTCTGTACTTCTGCTTCAGACATACTAAGAATCTTAGATGCTTCTGTTGTGCCAAAGTGTGAAACCAATCCTTGATATGCTCTACTTGCGCCCTCAAGTAATCCACCAGTGGCGAGACCTAAAGTGGCTCCAATAGCACCTTGTGTACCTATTTTACCTAAATCAGTTTCTCCCCCCTGAACAGCACCCAAAGCACCCATACCACCTCCAAGAACTGCACCACCAACAACCCTTTCCATAGCTGTGCCACCTGGAATAACTGCACCACCAGCAATACCTAAACCAGATTGTCCTATGTCAGCTAATATTTGAGCAGTAGTTTTATTCTGTACGCCTGATAAGAAATCATCTTTCTTCGGGGCATCAGTTTGTATTTCTCCTAATACTTTTTCTAATCTTGATGTATCTTTTCCAGATTGTTTCTGTGTTGCTATGGTAGCCTGTAATTTCTGAACCATAGTATTGTGTTGAGCAAGAGCTTCTTTATATTGTTTATTACTTGTTACATCTGAAATAGCTCCACCAATATCTTCACCCAATCCTGTTTGACCCGTAATGTCTCCAGCGAATTTCAAAGCCTTACCACCAAATGTTGTGGGTTTATAAACGCTTGTATCTGCCCTAGAAGAATCACCTTCAAATGTTTTATGAATACCTGCGATTAATGAATTCCCTACAGGAGCTGGGGGGACTGGAGGAGTTGGGGAAGAGACACTAGATGGGTTCGTTGGGTCAATGCCAACCTGTCCACCACCTTTTATTGTGTGATAAGCTGTGGCAACACTTTTAGCATAACTAGGAACGTCAAATTGAACCCCAAACTTATTCTTCCCAATTGAAGCCTGGCCATTCGAGAATTTGCCTGTATAAGCACCTGATTCATCTTCTCCTGCATTCCACATAGAAGCTATCTGACCAACGTTCTTACCCGAATCTTTCCATTCTTTTATTCTACTATAAGCAACTTTATTCTGTTGCTCTTTCGTTGCTTGTTCCAAGGGAACATTCACTCCGTATTTAGAAGCTGTGGCATTCCATGTATCAGGGGTAAATTGATATGCTCCATATTCATTAGATTTCCCTCTTACACTAAAATTGCCCCCACTCTCCGATTGACGAATGGCTTTAGTTAGGGCTACTACGTCTTGGTCTAAAGGTTGATTATCCATATTTATTTAAAAGTTATATAAAGCATCTCCCGTTGGAACTGTTCCGCCGCCAGTAGTTGATGTTGTAGGTAATGCACCCCCCTGTGCCGTTGGATGAGAAGCATATTCCTGTAAGAATGGATTTTCTCCAATAAGAGAAGATTTACGATTTTCAAGAAGAGTTTTGAGTTCAGTGGCAACTGCTTTAACTTGGTCTTTATTAAATGTCTTATTAAACATTTCATTTGCTTGAGCAAGTTTAGCATCAGATGTTCCACCAGAACCACCACCTTGAAGAATCTTTGCAACCTGGTCAGCAACTTCTGTTGTAACCATTGCATATTCAGCAACAGCTGGGTCGCCAGCTGCTTCTAAGGCCTTGAATTCAGCAGAGTTTACTGGAGGGAATTGTGTCCTTCCAATTGAATCAGAAACTCTTACAAGTTCATCAAGGTTTCCAGGTCTTCCATTTTGTCCAGTCAATGAACCTAAATATTTGAGAGTATTTTGTGTTGCCACATTAGAAGCAAATTTCATATCAACGGACGAAAATCCAAGAGGTCTTGCTTTACCTGAACCAATATCATCCATAACTTTCTTCATAATAGCTTGTCTATTGGGGGAATCACCTCTTCCATAACCAGCCAATGTTGTTGATGGATTACCTGAAAGTTCTATTTGTTCAGCAGCAGTTGCAATTTCATCAGTTGTTAAATTCATAGATGTCGAACTTGCTTTATTGACAGCACTTGTTGTCAATGCCGCCTGTTTAGATTGTGTATTTTGCCAGATAGTTGATGTTTTTAATTTATCATTAATTTGTTGTTGTGTGTCTCCTGCTGTAATTATATTATCTCCAGTTAAATCAGAATATTTATTATTTAAAGTCATAACATTTTGTTCTATTCTCAAATCAGCTTTATCAGCAGCAGCCTGAACTTTACTATTCATAGAATCAATTGTTTTCTGAATAGTTTGTTGTCCATCAGAGAATATGGCATAAGCACTCTTAACCATATCCATGTCATTTTTCTGAAATCCATCTTGCATGTTAGCAATAGCACTTGCCATTTTAGTATTCAAATCCGCTATCTTAGCAGCACCATCATTTATGACTTGTGTTATCTCACCTTTTCCAGAGATAGATGTTCCCATTCCATACATGTTTTGGGCAATAGTTGCTCCTCCAGTAGCATTTGCATTCATAACATTTTGCTTATCAATGAGAGCCTGAAATTGTTGTTTAAGACCATCTAATTGAGATTGTTGAGAAGCAGAATATATTCCACTTTGTGCATTTGTTAATGCAGTTCTTCCATTCTCAACTAACTTAGCTTGGTCAAAATCTCCCTTGGAAGCTCCTCCAGCATAACTTTGAGTTTGAGTATTCCATCTCTGATAAGTACCATCTGTCATTTGTCTTATTGAAATTCCACCACCAGCATCTGCTTCAGCTGAAACAGGCTGTGTGGCTGGATTGTTTGTCGAATAACCAGCAGCTCCTGGCATTGCTAATTCTTGAACTCCAGTAGAAGTATTATATTGCATAATCTTACCACCATTTATTATTTGATTAGCAGTATGGTCATCGACAGTAGTTGGATTATTTACTGTACTTGTTTGAGTTGTTACTGGTGCTACTGGGGTAACTGTAGCTGTTGTGGATTTAATCTGATTGGCACCAGTTTGTGGAAATACAGCAATAGCAACCTTAGCGGCTGTGGCGGCATCCATAGGAGCTTGACCACCAGCACCTGTTGTTAGATTTTTATAGTATTCATTATAACTTGTCGGAGCTTTAACCCCAGCTGGTGGAGTATTTGCTGTTTGCTGAATTTGATTAGCTTGATTAGTTGCAGATTGTGTTCCAACAACTGCCACAGGTTTAGCAAGAGGGCCAATTTGTCCATTACCAATTATACTGGTTGGGGTAATTGGAGCTGGGGGGGTTGTTGGTTGAGGGCCCAATACGGCATTCTGAATCATACTTCCATTAGAAGTTTGACCTGCAAATGGTGCATTGGCAGCACTTGTTATTGCATTATTAACTGATGTAGGTGTTATTGCCATAATTTATTATGCGAACCAATAATTAGGAGTTACTAATCCTCCGTTTGAAGTACCTGCCGCACCACCTGCTAGATTTGAACCACTGTTTGCCCCAGCACCACCACCGCCACTAAGTAATCCAGAAGCGGCTACACCACCATTAGAGGTATTTCCTCCAGCACCCCCAGCTCCAATAGAACCTGCTCCACCTCCACCAGCTTTGGTTGGTGCACCATGATTTCCACCCGCACCTCCAACACCTCCAGCATTTGTTATTGTTCCAGAATTAGCAGTTAAAGTATTATACATAACTAAAACCATTCCACCTGCACCAGCTCCACCACCACCAGAATCATCAGAAGTTCCAGCATTTCCACCATTAGTTCCAGAAGCATTTATTGTTCCAGTAAAATTTAAAGCTCCATTACATTCAATAATTAGAGCTCCACCTCCTCTTCCGCCAGTTCCAGATGGATTGGCAGCAGAACCACCTGAAGCTCCACCTGAACCAGCAGTTATTTTTGTACCCCTATTAGTGAAGGACGTTGCTGATTGTGTATATAAATTTGTTAAAGCTGCACCAGCTAATCCTCCTGTTGTAGTTACGTTTGGTCTTCCATAATTTATTGTTCCAACTTCGATTATTCCAGTTGCCTCTGTTCCCACAGCTCCGTCTGCCCCAGATACGGCAGCACCACCAGCAGCACCCATGAGCCTAGTATCAATAAGGGGGACAGTAGCAGATGTTAAAACAACATCTCCCTGAGAACGTAAAATAATAATTGTTCCAGCTGTATTGGGATTTGTAAATGCAATACTAGCAGTTCCAGTAAGAGAGATAGAAGTATAATTTTTTATTACAACAGCAGCATTTCCTAAATCAATAGTTGTAACTCCAGAAGCAGATGTCAGAGCACCATCTGCTCCAGTTCCACCAAATTTGATCTTGATACCAGTTGGTAAGGCATCTGGAAGTTTCCCACTTCCATCATATCTAACAACTTTTCCAGCAGATGAAGTTGCACTTGTATCTGCATTATCAACAAGTTTATTTGAGGCAGAAACAGCAGTTCCTGATGTTCCCACCAATGCATCATTCTCATTCTGTGTAGGTACTCTTCCATCATTATCACCAACTGCAATAGGAGTAGCTGCAACAGCTGGGTCAATAGAAAGTTTAGTTATTCCGTAGGTGGCTGAATCAGCTTTAGCTGCACCTGCTATAGCAACTCCGTCAACATATCTCTTTGTTGCTAGATATTCTTGTTCTCCAGCTCCATAAGTATGGGCCGTATTCATGCGGGGAACATTAGGGTCTGTGAAAGTCCAGATACCTCCAACCGTTTCATCATTATTCTTATCAGCAGGGGTAGCCCAGAAAGCAGCGGTATCAGTAACAATAACTTTTGTACCACCTGAATGTTGTCTAACTAATCCAGAAGTTTCTGTATAAGGGTCTTTGGCGAGAGATGTCTTGATTCCAGTCAAGGTATAAGTTCCATTAGCATTAGCAACAACACCTGTAAATGTAGCCTGTTCAGCGTTAGTTGTTTCAGGTTCTAGGGTAATATATCCTTTAGTTCCAAAATCTGTCATTGTCAAAACATTCCCATAAATGTCAGAGAAGGTTGTTAGAACTATTGATGTTGCTCCTATTGATACACCTGCCCCAGCTAGATATAATGTTCCTGCACTACAAAATTTTACTGTATCTGCCATTTTGTTATTTTATTTAAAGATTAATTATAATGATTATACCACAGATATTGACAAAAGTCAATTAGTCCGTAATAGCATTGTTTCCTTCTACTGTAGGTGTTGCATTTGTTCCAAAACACAAAATTTCCCAATTCAAATCTACTCCCTTTGTTGTAAATGAAATCTGTTCAAGGTATGAGGGAACTTGAAGATATGTTTTAGCTACATGGAAGTATGCTGGGAGGGTAGTGGAGATTGTCATTCCAAGACCTAATGGCATAGTACCCAATGGAGAATCTCCCAAAGCACCCCCTTCTCCTCCAAAACAAACATATTGAGAATTAGAACCATCTACAATTACTGTTTGGGTTGTTTGGCAAGCATCTAAGTCTCCAGCAACAGTAGCGTTGAGTTTAGTATTCTGTCCTATATATCCTTCTACCCACAATTCATTAGAACCCTTAGATTGTGTTCTGTCTCCCTTGTCATCGAAAGCAAATGTTGCATTGACATCAATATCTTGTCCATTGAATGAACCCCCCGTAAACAGTTTATAACTTTCAGATGTTGTATATGAATGACCACAAAGTTGACCATCTGACGTTACATAAAATCCAGAAAGAGGATAACCTATGGGAGCTTCCCAGAACCACGGCATCTGAGTAACATCTTCTACCGCTTTATATGCTGAAAATTGGTCTTTAGTCTGGTCAGTCATATTATAAACACGAATGATTCCAGATTTAGGAACTGCTACATATGCATAGTTCTTGTGGAAAAATATTGACCCATCTGTGAAGTCATAAGAATTCATATCGTTAATAATTGGATATGAGAAATCAACAATTGTAGGAATGTATTGATAAGAAACATAACCCATAAATGATGCAACATTATCATTGCCAACAAACATAATATGGTTCTTCATTTTAGCAACCAATCTATGAGATATTGCTCCTTGCAGTGGGGAAGTTTTCAAACGAATGTGTTCAAGTTTTTCTTTCGTATTTGTAGAATCAAGAGTTGCTCTTATAACTGACCAAGTATTCAAACCTTCAGAAATCCACATATCGTAAGCTGATGTTCCTCCCTCAGCAGCTGTAACTTCTTGGGCGAGAAACTTTCTTGGTGGAGCATCAAGGGGAATAAGACAACCTTCCCCAATAACACGAGTGGGAGCAGTAAAAGAATAATTTAAATAATCGTTTACTTTAGAAATATATAAACTATTTGATGTTGATGAACCGACATAAACTTGATTTGTTCTTCCACACCCAATAACTGTTGGAGCTAATGTTGCAAGAATAGCTGTCATTCCTGATAAGGCTGTAGTAACTGGTGTCTGATGAATTTCTGAAGCCACGGGATATGTTCCAACATTTGAAAAGTCTACGCTAACCCCAGTAAGGGTTGTTGTTCCATAACCACCTGAATATGTAGCAGTAACACCACCTATTGTTATAGAACCAGTTGCTGTATATCCCTCTTGTTGCCAAGTATTAGTACCCTGCTTTGTTACCGTATTAACTGTGGCGGAAGCAAGGGTTGTTACAGCACCATTCCATGAATAAATATTGTTAGAACCATCAACCCAAAGAACCCACTTTATCAAATTTGTTACGTCCCAATAATCACAAAAACACATATGAATAGATGTAAGTCCCGTCATTAGATTAATCCAACTCACAACCCCATTAGAATCTTTGTATCTATATTGTAATTTTCCATCATTGGCTGCAACTGTCATAAACCCAGCTCTCATATTTCTTCTATCACTTTTGAAGTTATCGAAGTCATAGTTAGCTAAGATACCTGAATCTATCACAGCTGAAGAGCCACCATCAATGGTATAACCCTTGACAGCAGCTATTCTTCCAGATGTTCCAATCAATACATTCTTAGATGGAGAAACTAAGGTGTTAGTAGGAAGAAGTGTTGGGTCTTTTCTGGCATTGTACCCTGCAAAATCTTTAACGAGAGAATACTCGCCAATTTTATTATTTGCATTTTTACTTGGCATTCTTGCTGGTAAGGCCATAATTTATTTTCTGAATATGCCTGGGCTAAAACGATTGTAGCCTTTTCGTGGCATGTTATAGTAAGATTCACGTTTCAATTTTCTTTCTGATGGGTTTTGAGCCTGGTATCGTTTGAGAGATTTTTGATATTCTGAATCCCAGTAAGTCGCATCATAACTTGCATCAGCCCCTTGTAGAGATTGAGCAATGAAGAAAGCAGTCTTATTAAAGAGAAGATTATAGCTATCGGTGTCAAGATTGATTAGATAATTATTAAATGTAGCATCAGTAACTTTCTCAACAAAAGCATTTGTGGCAGGATTTCTGAACATATACTTTGAATAGTATTGAATATCAAAGAAATATCCATTAGTAAAGACAAGATTACAAATTTTAAATCCTGTTTGGAGAGTAGAATTATAAGTAGGAGTAACTCTTACATATTTGTAAGAAGTATTTGTAGGTGTACCAACTTTTGTAGCAGATACCCATGGAAGGGCAATTAAATTCCATCCATTAACAAAAGCTGTACCTTGCTGAGTTACGGTTGCCGTGTAGTTATAATAGTTAGAAGAATCTGTTCCCCACCTAACATCAATATTAGTTATAGAAGCACCTGTTGGCATATATACCCACAAGAAACCAGTTGCTATATTTACATAGTTTGTTAAGTCTACTGGAGTGAGTGTAGAAGTTTCAATATAACCTGAACCTGAACCTGCAAGTAGGTTAAAGACAATTGCTCCACCACCAGCAACGTTATTTGTCTGGTCAAGAGTTATGCTCGAAGCACCGACTGTAGCAGCCCAACCTGTGATTGAACCTGTATCTGTAAGTTGAACACCTGATGGAAGAAATGGAGCCTCAACACGAATTGTCTTTATTCCAGTATTCCATTGTGTATAAATCTTATTTGCAAAAGAGATAAGTTTATTAGCATCAAAAGTCTCAGCATAAGTTTGTGAGAATATTTGATAAGGAGTTCGCCCAGCAGGCAATCTTAGGTCTATGATACCATCACCCTTTAAGTCTACTGGAATAGCATAATCGTATACCTCATTAAAGATTTGAGGCATCTGAACAATACGTTGTGTCTCTTTTGGGTCAACATCAAGGAGTACTGTCCTAGCTGCACGATTTATCATCCCATAGATATTAGGAATCTTATTCACAGTTGTGCCGTGAACTACGCTGGCTAAATCAGAGAGAAGAGTTGTTATGTCCATATTATTGAAAACTAATTAATTATATGTTGTTGTAGAAAACAGTAACATCTTCAGCTGAACTATTGACAATTGTCAAAGCTTCGATTTCAATACCCATAGTTGACAACCAATAAACACCAATAGGTGTTGAAGCGGCTAGAACACCAATAGTAGTAGAACCAGCTTTGATAGTTAAAGTACCAGTTAATATTTTATTAACCTGTATTCCATGAAGAAGAACACGAGCTGTTTCTGTTGCTGCAAATGTTGTTGTTGCTGCACCTGTTATGTATTTATATCCTGAAACTGATGAATTCATTTTATTTTATAATTAGTTATTAATAATTATTTACCAATCCCAGTTCCCATAAAGGAACTGAGTTAGTAAACAATTTACTATGCGTTTGAAGCTGTCCAGTTTGTTGTACCTGTACAGTAGAACATTCTGCTTGAAGGGCCATTGAGACAAATATCTCCTGCTGTACCTGAAAGAGTACCGTTTGGAGTAGTTGCATCAGTTGACAACCAAATGGTTGTAGTCTTTGAGCCATCTGTCAAAACAATATGTTTTGTAAACTTTGTGTTTACAACTGCTACGTTTGAAGACTTGAATGGAACTGCAAGAACTGCGGCTACGTTTGATATGCTTGAAAGAATACCAATACGAGCTGCTGTGTCAGCTGAGGAATCCAAGAGTTGAATCTGGGTTGAACCTACGGCTGCTGTAGTTGAAAGGTCTAACAAGACACCAGTAGTTGTACCTGTGTCTACACCAGTAGAAGAAATTCTAACCAATGATGAACCTGCACCTAAGACTGAAGTTGTGTGAGAAACATTCAATGCTGTTGCTGAACCCAATGTGATTGCATTGCTTGTAATTCTAACTGCATCACCAGCTGTTGTGTTGACTGCTGAGAAGCGAGCCAAGATACCTGCTGTTGAAGCTGTAGAAGAAACATCCAAGAAACCAACTGTTGAGCTAGTAAAGTTACCAGTTGCAGCGAAGGCAATTGCACCGTTTGTTGCAATAGCACCTGCTGTTGAAGAAGTTGCACGAATCAATGAACCAGAAGTTAATCCAGTTGTAGAAACGATAGAAAGAGCAATACCAGTTGTCATTGCACCTGCTGTAAGAGTTGCAAGACCAGTACCTGTGTAAGCACCAGTAGTAACGATAACGAGACCATTACCTGCTGTTGCAGCAACCATATCTCCCTTAAACAAAGCACCACCTGTTGTGAAGTTTGCTGTTGAAGCTGTTGCAAGAACACCATTTCCTGAAGTCAATCCACCCAAAACCAAGTTGATAGCCTTACCAGAGGTAATGTTATTGGCTGTGATTTGGAAAGAAGCACCAGTTGTTGTGGCTGCATCTGTGAAAGCAGAAGGCAATGTCAATGCTGAAGCTGAGTTGACTGCTGTGAAAGTACACGATGCTGCTGTTCCTGTGTTTGAATACAAGATACCAGTATCAGTAGCCATAGCAATACAACCAATTGCAAATCCCGCAATCGCTGAAGGAAGATTTGCTGCTGTACACTTTATAAGTGTAGCATTCGACTGATAGTCTCCGAGTGCAATTTGCACTGAAGCACCATCAGGCGTATAAAAATTTGTGTATAATGACATATTTTAATTAAGATAGGCTCTGGGCTGATATGGGGGAATTGCCTTGCGGCTCCGCCCCCGTATCAACCCAGAGGGTTGATAATAGAACTAAGCGGCTGTTCCCAATGCACCTACTAGACCAATGTAATCAGGGGCAAACACTTCTTCTCTGAAGTTAGCTTGGTAGTAATAAGTACGATTGTTTGACATACCCCAGTCTCGTAGATTGGTAACGATACCTTGTCTAACGAAACGTCTAACTGCATGTCTCTTGGAATCCATAACGAACCAAGCTGTATCAGAACCATCAGAAGCACCAGCGGCACCTAAGAATACGGACTGGTAAACCTTGACTTGGTAATCCATTGAGAAAACGTTAACTGCATTGTTTGCATTGTCTGGGTAAAGAGCTGAGACGGCAATTTGTCTAGCTGTTTGATATAATGCTGGTGGAACCAACAAAACATCGGCTACGCATTGCAATGGAACACCTGCTTGAGATTTAACTTCAGCAAGTCTCTTTGTTGCAATGTTGAAAGCGGAAGTAGAAAGAACTGATGTAGGAGCACCAATATCAGCAGAAAGGATTTGGTTGTTGGTTGTACCACCACCAATAAGGGTGTGAGCACCAATCAAAGCAGCACCGTCAGCTGATAGAGTTGTTGTGAAAGCACCACGGAAAATCTTGAAGGCATTGAAGTCTTGTGTTCTGCGAGCCATGATAGCCAATTCAGAAACTTGAGACTGCCATTCACCATGCATGTCGTCATCAAACAGGTCTTTTGAAATTTCGATTCCTTGTGCAAAGTCAGAAATGGTAACTGTCCATTTGTTAGCAACCTTTGCTGTGTAGCTAGGTACTGATTGAACTTCACCAATCTTTGCGAACAATCCTGGACCCTTGTGGATTGTGCCAATGTATGCTGCATGTGTGGTTTCGGTAACTTTGAAGATTTCTCCAGTCATTGCTGTTGCATACTGAGGAGGGAGAGTAGCTTCATAGTTCTGTCGAAACACTTCATCTAATTCAGTCTGAACTAGACTAAAATTTTGGGCTTCTGTAAACATATAATTATTTTTAAGATTAAGTTATTAACCCCAGATTCCCAGATTGCAAATATTAGACGGAATTTACGGAGTAAATCCGCAATAAGCGAAGCTTATACGTTTCTGTAATCAACCAATGGGCTGAATGAGAAGACAATAAAGCCAGGAAGTTTTGCAATATCATTGTACTCAATGACACATCCATTAGATGAACCATCAGCTGATAACATTGAGTAAACACCTGCTGTATTGTCAATCAAAACACGAGCACCACAAAGGGCGTTGTATTTAGCTTGAGTGTCAATATCTCCTGCAACTTTAACTGCACATTTCCAAAGCAAACCATTGCTTGAAGGAATAACGTCAACTGTACCAGCAAGTGATGCTGTTTCTGTTGAAACTGAAGCTGCAACACCTACAATCCTAAGAGTTGTAGTTGGAGCATTAGTTGCTGCTGCGAGAACTCCAGCTGCACCTGCTACCTGTGTAACTGGTTCACCTGGTTGGATTCTTGTCTTAGCACCGTCAGCTCCTGTTGAGTTGGCCGCTACATAATATTTGAGGGAACCACCAAATTTTGAATTTGATGTCTCAAATGGGGTAATATTTCCTATTGCCATATTTTTATTAAAATTAAACTATTAAATGTGGGATAGATTATTTCTTTAATAGAAGATTTTGTCTTGCT
>Ga0315281_10000958_pt1 | contig 41590 bp, 43 predicted proteins | sample YL17G07_0_MG_FD_204540 | JGI IMG/M metagenome (GOLD analysis project Ga0315281, IMG submission 204540) | Sediment microbial communities from Yellowstone Lake, YNP, Wyoming, USA - YL17G07_0 | ecosystem: Environmental > Aquatic > Freshwater > Lake > Sediment | place: USA: Wyoming | collected...
CGCGAGTACTGTCACCGCGAGCACGTTCACGGCGATGGGCAGGAGCGCCCGTAGCATCGGCTCGAGCGAGCTCATGCTGCGCTCGTCGATGCCGGCGGCTACGGTCAGGTGCGGGATCACCTCGTCAAAGGCGCCTTCGTACGGTTGGTGCTCAGGGAAGGCGTCGACGATGGCGGCGATCAGTTCGAGGATCGGCACCCTCGGGGTGGGGGCCAGGTAGAGGCTGGACGGAAAGCGCCTCACGTCGTCCAGGTGCAGCTCGAAGGGCGCGATGGAGCCGACGATCCGGGCGATACGTCGTCGCTGCACGGGCCCCAGCTCGGCCGCCGGGACGAACGGGAAGACCAGCGTGATGTGGGCCGGCACCCCGCGGGGTGCCATCGGATCGAGCCGTGCCCTCAGCCGCCGGACGCCCGCGGGCACGGGCACCGACAGGACGACGGCCGAACGACCGCCTCTGGCACCAGTCACGACGGTGACGTCCGGGCCGCCGCGCGGCGCAGCCGGTCCATGACCGCCCGCCCCAGCCCGGTATCGGGCACCGCCTGGGCGACGATGCGGTCGAGGTCCGCGGCATCGAGGCGGTGGAGACTGTCGAAGAGGCGCGCCGCCGCCTCGATCTCGTCGCCGGACGGGGAGAGCACCTCGACCATGGCATAGGGGCCGCCGGCTCCTTCGGCCGCGCGGCGGCCGGCGTCGTCGGCCGCGAGGAGGCCCAGCCGCTCCCCGGGCTGCGCGGCCGCTCCCCCGTCCGCGGCCAGCAGCACCAGGGAGGTGCGGGGCGCGTAGTGCCCGGTCGAGCGCCCGGGTGCCAGCGATCGGAGGTCCGGCCCGTCCGTGGGGACCTCCAGGGGCCCGATGAGCGCCTCGATCGTCTCGCTCGGCGTGCCGCCGGGGCGGAGCAGCAGCGCCCGTCCGCCGGCCAGCGAGACGACCGTCGATTCCACGCCGATGCGGCACGGCCCGCCGTCGAGCACGAGGTGCACGCGTCCGCCGAGCTGGGCCACGACGTGCTCGACACGAGTGGGGCTGACGCGCCCGAAGCGGTTGGCGCTCGGCGCCGCGATGGGCACGCCGGCCGCCGCGATGAGCCGCTGGGCGACGGGGTGGTCCGGCACGCGCAAGCCGACCGTCTCGAGTCCGGCCGTGACGATGCCGGGGATGACCGGACGCTTCCGCAACACGATGGTCAGCGGTCCCGGCCAGCAGGCGTCGGCGAGGACGCGCACACGCGCGTCGCCGGCGTCGGCGGCGAGCGCCAGGTCGAGGATCCCGGCGGGGTCCGCGAGATGCACGATGAGCGGGTCGAAGCTGGGACGCTCCTTGGCCGCGAAGACGCGTGCCACTGCCTGAGCATCGAACGCGTTCGCACCCAGGCCGTAGACCGTCTCGGTCGGGAAGACCACGGGCTCGCCGGCGCGGATCGCGGCCGCGGCCTCGCGGATGCTGGCCTCGTCGTCGCCGGGCAGCACGCGCGTCTGGATCATGCCCGGATTGTGGCAGGCGATGCCGCGCCGGTCCCTTGCCGCCGCCGTTGGTCTCCGGGGCAGCGACTACCCGCAGTGGTCGGCGACGCGCGTGGCGAGCACGCTCGGTCCCCCCGATCGACGGATTCCGCGAGTGGATCACGCTCATATCCCCGCCTCGTGACCACCTCCAGTGGTCGCCGGCCCAGTGGCCCGTGTGCGGCTGATCGTGCCGGGCTGGCGAGAGTCCCCCACAAGGCCCGACCGCCGCGACCCACACGCAGGCGACACGCGGGCACGGCGATCGGCGGCTGGCCCGCTCTGGCCTTGTGCACGGCGCGTTCAAAGGGGCGAACGGGGCGCCGATCCATGAGCCTCCTTCGCCATCCTGCACGCCCGGTGTGCCGTCGGGCGAAGGCAGCGCCTCACGGCGACCGCAACCGGCGTCGAGGCGCTGTCCGTTCGTCCGTTCGCTCACGCAGTGATCAGCCGGCAGCGCGTACCGCGCGAGCAGGTCAGCCGGCACCACGCGAGCGTTGTCGAACCGTGCAGCCCTGCACGGTTCGGGCCGGTCCCCGGCGGATGCGCTGCTAGACTCCAGCCGACCTGTCCACTCGAGGAGCCGCGTTCCGATGCCCGACTCGCGTCAGCCTTGGGCCCTCGTCCTGGGCGCCAGCAGTGGCTTCGGTGAGGCCACCGCGCGGGCCCTCGCCGCCACCGGCTATGACATCGCCGGCGTGCACCTCGATCGCCGACAGGGCCTCGAACACGTCGCCGAGATCCGGGCGGCCATCGAAGGTCACGGTCGGCAGGCCGTCTTCGAGAACATGAACGCGGCGGACGATGAGAAGCGAGCCGCGTTCCTGGCCGCCCTCCGCGAGCGTTTTACGGCCCAGGCGGCGGCGACCGGTCGGCAGCCCTACGTGCGCGTGCTGCTCCATTCCCTCGCCTTCGGCACCCTCAAGCCCTTCCTCGGGCCGGACGTCGAGAGCTCGATCAACCGGAAGAACATGGAGATGACGCTCGATGTCATGGCCCACAGCCTGGTGTACTGGGCGCAGGACCTGTGGCGGGGCGGTTTCCTCGATCGGGGTTCGAAGATCTATGCCCTGACCAGTGAGGGTTCGTCGCGCGTGATCCGCAACTACGGTGCGGTCAGCGCCGCCAAGACCGCCCTCGAATCCCATTGTCGTCAGCTGGCCATGGAGATGGCCAAGAACGAGACCGGTGTCACGGTCAACGCCATCCGCGCCGGGGTCACGGTCACGCCCGCGCTGATGCAGATCCCCGAGCGCGACGCCCTGATCGCGCAGGCCATGGCCAGGAACCCGATGGGCCGCATGACCACCACCGACGACGTGGCACGGGCCATCGTGGCGCTGTCCGCCGAAGGCACGCACTGGATCACCGGCAACGTCATCGGCATCGACGGCGGCGAGTTCGTCGCCGGCTGAGTCGCCCGGTCAGGGTGCCGCCGGCCCCCTGATCCCCATCGCGTCGGACGGCAGAGGCACTCAGCGGCCGATGCCGTAGCCAGTCAGCTCGACATACGCCTGGCCGGCGATCGGCTGGCCCTGGCGCGTGGCCATGACCCGCTGCGAACCCTCCCAGTAGGCGACGCCGGTGCTGGCGCGGGTGTCCAGTTCCTGGTCGGCCACCGTCGGCTTGAGGTCGATCTGCAACGCCTCGCCGGGCACTGCGATGCGCCAGCCCGAGGGATAGGTGGATCCCGAGGTGGGGCTCGTCCAGCTGCCGCCCGTGGTCACCGTGAAGGCCGCCCGGTCAAGGTGCTGCACGCTGCCGTCGGTACGCACCAGGGTGCCGTAGGCGAGCGGCGTCGAGTCGTCCGCCGCACGCACGACGGATAGTGTCAGGTCGGTGCCGTCGGCGAGATTGACGGCGTACCAATCCCAGCCGCTGCCGACCGAGATGAAGTCGCCCCACTGGTGGTCGAACCAGGCCGTGCCGGCGACCTGCAGCGGGGTTCCGTCCAGGGTCAGGATGCCGTTCGCCGACATGCGCGGCCGCGAGTAGTAGTAGGACCCGCCGGCGGACCCGAAGTCGATCCAGCCGTCGCCGTCGTGGAGCACCGGCGCCCGCGCGGTCCCATCGAGCGTGAGCTGCAGTCCGAAGCCGCTGGTCGTGCTGACGGCGGAGATCGCGTCGCGCCCGCCGACGCCACCGACCAGCCACGCCCCCTCCGCGGAGGGCAGGCCGTCAGCGCCCGTCGCGGGCATCGCCAGGGCGAAGCCGGCGCCCGGCGTCGAGCGGTCGGTGGCCGGTCCGATGAACGAGCGCTGGTCGTAGCGGAATCGCCCTGCGCCCTCGTCGGTAAGGGCGAGATGTGCGGCCCAGCTGCCCGGAAAGTCACCCCGTTCGGCGCGGAAGACCACGTATTCGAATCCGAAGCGGCGCCCGTCGGCAGCGGCCAGATGCCCGGTGTAGTACCACCACTCGGTGAGGCGGTGGTGCGGCGATTCGTCGGTCGGGAAGGCGATGGGCAGCGGATCGACCACGATGGCCAGCGGTGCCGCGGTCGCGGGTGGAGATGGATGCGGCCGCGGGTCGACACCCAGGAACCGTCCGCCCGGGGAACAGCCGGCCAGAAGCAGCGCGACGACCAGCAGCAGGGCACCCCCCACCACTGGCAGCCGCGCGGCGATGAAGCGCTCCAGGCGTCCGGGCATCCACCAGTTCCAGTGGCCAAGCAGCCGCATCGTGGCCGGCACCAGCAGTGCGCGCACCACCGTCGCATCGAGCGCCACGGCGATGGCCATGCCCACGCCCAGCGCCTTGATGAGGACGATGTCGGCGAAGGCGAAGGACCCGGCCACGAGCACCACGATGAGCGCCGCCGAGGTCACGATGCGCCCGGCACGCTCGAGGCCGCGGGCCACCGCAAGGCGGTTGTCGGAGGTCCGGTCGTAGACCTCCTTCATGCGCGAAAGCAGGAAGACCTCGTAGTCCATCGAAAGACCGAAGAGGACGCAGAAGAGGATGACCGGCTGCGTCGTCTCCACGTAGCCCAATGGCCCGAAACCCAGCACCTCCGAGAGGTTGCCGTCCTGGAAGATCCAGACCAGGGCCCCAAAGCTGGCCACGATCGAGAGCCCGTTCATGATCAGCGCCTTGAGCGGCAGCACGACCGAGCGCAGCAGGAGGAACAACACCAGGTAGGTCGTCAGCAGGATGAACAACCCGGTGCGCGGGAAATCGGCGGCGACGCGATCGACGACGTCCTTGACCTCGGCCGCGCCGCCTCCGACCAGCACGTGCAGGCCCGCCGGCGGCGCCAGGGCGGAGTCCGCATCGCGCAGCGCCTCGACGAGCGCGCGGCCCTCGCTGGCATTCGGTCCGTAGGGCGTAGTGAGCGTCACCGAGGTCAGGTCGCCGCGGGTGGTGGCCGCCAGTACCGCGGCCACGAAGCGATCGGGGACGCTGGCGGGCCGCGCGTACAGCAACTGGTACTGCGCCAGGGACAGGCGCGGGTCGACATCGACGATCGAGCCGACGTGCCGCACGCGCGGATCGGCCGCCAGACGCCGCGTCCACTCGTACAGGCGGGCCACGTTGGCCGCGTCAGTCGCCGGCCCCTCGCTGCGCACGGCCAGGATCAGCGGCGCGAACTCACCCTCGCCGAACTCCCGCGCAAGGACATCGTAGGCCTCGCGCGATGGAACGTACGCGGGCAGGATGGTGGCATCCGGCGCGTTGAAGCGAACGTGCAGGAACGGAGCGCCGAGCAGCAGCAGTAGGGCCAGCATGGGCACGAAGACGCGCCAGGGATGGTCCATCACGCGGTTCGCCAGCCGCTCCCAGAAGCCGGAATGCGGTGTCGCTGCATCCCGACCACGGCCACGCGCCAGGCTCAGCGACTCGAGCCGAGGTCCGACGAAGGACAATCCCGCGGGCAACAGCGTGAGTGCCGCCAGTGCGGCCAGCCCGACCACGATGGCGCCGGCGATGCCGACGGAGCGCAGGATCATGAACTCGAAGAGGACCAGGCCGGCCACGCCCAGCAGCACGGTCATGCCGCTGAAGAAGACGGCGCGCCCGGCGCTGCCCATGGTCGCCACCACGGCGGCGTCCACCGCCTCACGATCCACGGACCCGTCCGCGCGGCGCCCGCCGCCGGCCCCCGCCAGCTCCTCACGGAAGCGGCTGGTCATCAGCAGCGAGTAGTCCACGCCCAGGCCGAGGCCGAGCAGGGTGGCCAGGTTGAGCACGAAGATGCTCATCGGCGTCGCGGAGGCGATGACGAAGATGAGCGCCAGGGCCACGACCACGGCCGAGCCACCCACGATGAGCGGAACGGCTGCTGCGACGACGGAGCCGAAGACCAGCAGCAGGGCGAGGGCGGCGAGGGGCAGCGAGATCAACTCGGCCCGCCGCAGGTCGCTTTCGGAGACGGCCTGGATGTCGCCGTAGAACGCCGGTCCACCGGCGAGCATGGCCTTGATCCCCGGGGCGGCGTGCAACGCGGCCTGGACCGGGGCCAGCGCCTGGGGGGAGTCGTCGGGCGCCAGATCGAGGGTCACGATCTCATAGACGGTGCGCCCGTCGGCGCTGACCTGGCGGGGCAGGAGCTGATGCCCAACGATGCCCGTTACGTGGTCAGCCTCGGTCACGTCGACGAGCGCGGCCGCCACGGCCGCCTCGAAAGCCGGCTCCCCAGCCCGCGCGCTGGTCTGGCTGCGGATGACGATGGCCAGCGAGGAAGGCGCCAGACCCAGCTCGTCGACGAGCGCTCGCCGCGCATCCGCGGCCTCGAGGTCCTCGAGTGTGAAGCCCCCCGCACGCAGCACCGAACCGACGTGCGGTGCCAAGGGCAGCGCGAGCAGGAGAAGCAGGCCCCAGGCCAGCACGACTGCCCCTCGATGGCGAACCACGAACCGGCCGAGGCGCGTGAATGGCGACATCGCCGCCCGGTCAGTCGGTGGCGCGGAGGACGACGGTGGCCTCGACGGGAAGCGCGCCGGTCGCCTCATCGTCCATGGGTCGATCCGCGGCCCCAGCCCCCGGCCCAGGTGCCTCGGCCTCGAGCACGTGGACATCGCAGCTGACCTCAGCCACACCGCGGATCGTGCCGATGACGGAGCAATAGCGGCGCTCGCTGAGCTCCACGGCCCGGCGCACCTTGGCCTCATCCAGCTGCTGGCCGCTGACGGTGTACTGGACGTGCACGCGCACGAACGGGAAGGGTGGCTTGGTGGCCTGCTCGCCGCTGACCACCACGTGGATGGCGCTGACCCGCTGGCGCTGCTTGCGCAGGATCTCCACGACGTCCCAGGCCGAGCAGCCGCCGGCACCGGCGAGCAACATCTCCGACGCGCTGAAGCCGGTCGGGCCGCCCTCGGCGTGCGGCGCGTTCATGTGCACGAGTCGGCCGGCGTGGCCGCCATGGGCCTCGAACCGATCCTGCTCAGGCTGCCAATCGACGGTCACCGTCTTCATCGTCGTCATCATGCCGTAGCGCCGTCCAAACCGCCGCCGACGGCGCGGGGCTACTCGCCGATGACCGACCAGACGAAGCCCAGGAAGATGAAGGTGCCCGCGAAGAGGCCGAGCAGGGCCATGCCCCCGATCCAGGCCGAGGGGTCGCCGTTCGGCTCCGCCGGCAGGCTGGCGAGCATGAACATGAAGCCCGTCCAGGCCAGGATCAGCAGGCCGAAGACGGCGCGCCCGTTGCGACCGGTGATCGGGCCCGCCCAGCGGCTGACGCGGCTCTCCGGACTGCGCGCCGAGCGCTGCACGATGATGACCACGACCGTGGCCAGGATGATCGCCCCCAGCAGGCCCTGGGCCGCCGCCAGGATCAGCGCCGCCGGCACCGAGATGACGAATGCCTGCATGAGCGAAACGATGGCCACGACCATGAAGCCGAGGAAGAGCATCGCGCCGAGGAACTTCATCGCCGCAGTCTAGCAAACGCTACGTGCCCCGAGTGCGCCCTGGCCTCGAGTCTCGCGGCCTCTCCTGTATCATCGTCGACCATGCAGACTGCATAGACTTTATGCGTCGAAGACCGATCAGGCCAGGGGAGGCAAGCGTGGACCCCACAGAGACCAACGCCGGTCTCGTCCAGCAGGCGACGCCGGCGCTGCCCGCAACGCCGGAGTCGCCGTTCGTCAACCGGCGCGACCCGGCCAAGGCGCTGGGATCGGACGGACAGCCGGCCCGTAGTCGCCGCGCACCGCGCTGGGCAGACGTGCCCGACGAGAAGTGGGATGACTGGCGTTGGCAGCTCTCCAACCGCGTCAATGACGTGGCCGATTTCGAGGCGATCCTGGAGCTGACGGACGAAGAGCGCGAAGGCCTCTCCGCGCCGGATAAGTTCCGCGTCGACATCACGCCGTACTTCCTCAGCCTCATCGACCCGAAGGATCCGGACGACCCGATCCGGCGTCAGGTCATACCCCTCGGGCGAGAGCACCAGGCCTTCACAGGCATGATGGAGGACTCGCTCGCCGAGGATCGCCACTCCCCCGTTCCGGGCCTCGTGCACCGTTACCCGGATCGCGTCCTCATGCTGGTGACTACCCAGTGCGCCAGCTACTGCCGCTACTGCACGCGTTCGCGGATCGTGGGTGACCCGACGCAGAACTTCAACCGCCGCGACCACGAGGCCCAACTCGAATACCTGCGCCGAACGCCCCAGGTGCGCGACGTGCTCATCTCTGGTGGCGACGGCCTGACGCTCGCCCCCAAGCTGTTCGAATCGATCCTGCGCGGGTTGCGCGAGATCCCCCACATCGAGATCATCCGCATCGGCTCACGCGTCCCCGTGTTCCTGCCGCAGCGCATCGACGACGAGCTGTGCGCGATGCTCGAGCGCTACCATCCGGTCTGGATCAACCTGCACTTCAATCACCCCGCCGAGATCACGCCCGAGGTCAGCCGGGCCGTCGACAGGTTGACCAGGGCCGGCCTGCCGGTGGGCAACCAGTCCGTGCTTCTCGCCGGTGTCAACGATTGCGTGCACATCCAGCGAGCGCTGGTGCACAAGCTCGTCGAGAACCGCATCCGACCCTACTACCTCTACCAGTGCGATCTGGTCGAAGGGTCGGGTCACTTCCGGACGCCGGTGGGCAAGGGTCTCGAGATCATGGAGGGACTGCGTGGCCACACCTCGGGCTATGCCGTGCCCACCTTCGTGATCGACGCGCCGGGCGGGGGCGGCAAGATCCCGGTCATGCCCAACTACCTGATCAGCTACTCGGACCACAAGGTCGTGCTGCGCAACTACGAGGGTTACATCACCACGTACGAAGAGCCGCTGACCTATCAGCGCCACGACTCTGTCGCCTGTTCGTATTGCCAGCACGAGCGCCCAGAGCCGGGCCAGTCCGGCATCCTTGGCCTGCTCGAGGGCGAGCGCATGTGGATCGAACCCCGGGGCTTTGCCGAGATCCATGGTCGCGGCAACCTCGAGCAGCATCGCCTTCAGGACCCCGCAAAATGGGTGCCCTACGGGGTTGGCGCCATCGAGGGCCAGTCGCGCGAGGCGTCGCCGGGACTCGAGGCCGGTCCGGCCAGCTCCGCTGCGGCGCCCAACGGCGACAGGCCGGAGTACGGCCCGGGCGAGGAGCCCCGCCCGCGGGAGGGCGAGCCGACCGCTTCCGCCCACGGCGAGTTGCTCTAGGCGACCGCGGTGCCCACCATGAGTGGGGCTCATGCAGATCGGCGAATCCGAGCGAGGCTACCTCCTGGAGCGTGACGTCGGAAGGTAGATGAGCATGGAAATGGCCCCGGAGATGAGTGGGGCTCATGACGGCGGCTGGCAGTCCCGTCCTCGTCCAGCGTTCATGGCCGCGAAGCCGCAGCGATACAGTACGGGCGTGGGCGACTATTCGAGGCAGCAGGCGGCTGAGCGGGCTGGCGGCAGCGTGGACGACCTGAATCCATTGGTCGAGCTGGGGATCCTGACCCCGACGACGGGGACCGGTTCTCAGCGGGCGACGTGCGTCGGATCGGGTTGATCCAGAGCTTCGTGGCCGCAGGGCTCCCGCTCGACGGCCCGGCGGCCGGCATGCGCCGCGGGGACCTCTCGCTGGCGTTCCTCGACATCGGGCCGGTCGAGCTGAAGGGCGTCTCCGGCGCCGTGCGGCTGCACTCGGCGCATCGCAAGGCCTAGGCTTGACGCATGGAGACGTGGCGAGCGATCAGCACCATCCGCGTCGTGCGTCGCTTCTCCGATCGACCCCTCGAGCCGGCACACCTGCTGCGCGTCCTCGACGCCGGTCGCCGAACGGGCAGTTCGAAGAACCGCCAGGACTGGGCCTTCATCGTGGTCCGCGATCGATCCCGCCTGGCCGAGCTGTCGAAGGTCGGGCCGTACGCCGGCCACCTCGCCGGGGCGGCAGCAGCGATCGCCCTCGTCGCGCCCAAGAGTCGGGATCGCTGGGACGTCGGCCGAGCCGCCCAGGACATGGTCCTGGTGGCCTGGGAGCTGGGCATCGGCAGCGTGCCGGCCACGGTCTACGACCTTGAGCTGGCGAGCCGGTCGCTGGGCCTGCCCGACGATCAGCAGTGCCCCTACCTCCTCTCCTTCGGCTACCCGGCAGACCTCGAGGACCTGACCCGCCCCAACCGCCCGGGCGGCCGCAAACGGCTCGACGAGGTCGTCCATGATGAGCGTTGGGGCGCACCGTGGACGGAGGACGCGTGATGGGTGTCGACGTGAGGGATCGCCGGACGCTGGCGGCATTCGTGGCCGCCATCCTCGTCGGTGGCGCCAACTCCGTGGCAGTCCGGAGCAGCAACGCCGAGTTGGCGCCGTTCTGGGGTGCGGCGCTCCGCTTCATCGGGGCGGGCCTCATCTTCTGGCTACTGGTGGCCGTGCTGCGCATCCCCCTGCCGCGCGGTCGGGCGCTTCTCGGACCACTGATCTACGGCGTCCTCGCGTTCGCTCTCAGCTACGCCTTCGTCTACTTCGGTCTCAAGGAGGCGCACGCCGGACCTGCCCAGGTCATCCTCGCCGTGGTGCCGCTGCTGACCATGCTGCTCGCCGTGGCGCAGCGTCAGGAGCGCTTCAGTGCGCGTGGCCTTGGCGGAGCGCTCGTGGCCGCTGCCGGCATCGCCATCATCTTCGGGGATCAGCTGGGCGGGTCGACGCCCCTGGTCTCCCTCCTGGCGCTGCTCGCCGGTGCGGCCCTTATCGCCGAAACCGGGATCGTCATCAAGGCCTTCCCGCGTACCGATCCGATGATCATGAATGCCGTGGGCATGAGCGTCGGCGTCGTCCTGCTGCTCGGGCTCTCGGCGGCGACGGGTGAGCGATGGGCGCTGCCGGTCAAGACGGACACCTGGCTGGCCCTGGGTTACCTCGTCGTCTTCGGGTCTGTCGTGGTGTTCACGCTGGTGCTGCGCGTGCTCCGCGCTTGGAGCGCCTCCGCGGCCTCATACCAGTTCCTGCTCGTGCCACTGGTCACCATCCTCGTCGCTGCCGCCCTTATCGGCGAACTTCCCACGCCCATCTTCCTCCTGGGCGGGGCGGTGGTTCTGCTGGGCGTCTACATCGGGGCCTTCTCGCGTCGGGCGGGCACCGAGTCCACCGACGTGCCTGCTGCCTCGTCCGTGGAGTCGCCAGCGGGTGCCCGCGTCGCTGTCGCCTACACGGTCGTCCCCCCGCCCGCCGGGAATTGCTAGACGCCGCCGCCGTGCTCACTCTCCGCGAGGTCGCGGGTCTGCCCGACCCGAATCTGCAGCCCCCACAGGTGGCCGAGAACGGCGATCCGTTCGCGGACCTGCGCGTCATCCACCTCCTCGCGCGCATCCCCCGCGGCACGCCCGTCCGGCTGCGCGACCTGGTCGAGCGCCTGAACGCCGATTACGTCGACTGGTCGTTCACGCGTCCCGTGGTGGCTGCAGCCCTGCTGCAACTCCAGGTGAACTGGATGTCCGACTACCGGACGGCGGAAGGCATCGTCATCGGCACCGACGCCGCCGGCGAGACGGTGACCATCGAGGAGTCCAACCGCGTCGATCCCTGGATCGTGCGCCAGGTCGAACGCCTCGCGGCAGAGTGCCGGCGGCGCCTGCACGCCTTCGCCATCGAGGCCGGGGCCATCCCCTGATCGGCCGCGAGGGCGGCAGCAAGCCGCTACTCGGGCTCGAGCCAGGCGTCGTCCGGGTAGCAATAGGCCCAGTCCTCGTCCGGTTCCAGCGAGCGGATGAGCGGGTGGCCGGTGGCGCTGACGTGCGCGGTGGCGTGTCGGTTGGGCGACTGGTCGCAGCAGCCGGCGTGGCCGCAGACGAGGCACATGCGGAGGTGGACCCATTGGCCGCCGATGCGCAGACAGTCCTCGCACCCGTCGGCGCTGGGCTCGGCTTTCGGGTCGATGAGGGCGAGGTGGCTGCAGAAGTCGGACATCGGGTTCCTCCGGGTCAGGCGTCGATCGCCGCATAGACCGCCTGGACCGCGGCCAGCGACGGTTCGTCACCGGCCCCCCAGCGGTTGGCAAGATAGACCACCACGAGATCGGCGTCGGGGTCGATGAGCAGTCGCGTGCCGGTCGCGCCGCCGTGCCCAAAGGCGCGTGGCGAGGCGGACGTCTGGCCGGTCAGCCCCGGCAGCCCCCAGCCCAGTCCGTAGTGCGCGGCCGTCGGCGGCGGCCCGAGGTCCTGCAGGCCGGCCGTTTGGTCGCGCGTCATCTGCTCCACGAAAGGCTGACCAAGCACGCGCACCGCGTCGAGTCGACCGCCGCCGAGCATCGCTCGCCCGAAGGCGAGCAGGTCGGCCGCAGTGCCCCACAGCCCGCCGCCCGGGACCTGGATCGAGTCGAAGTAGGCCGACGCAAAGGGCTGCAGCGCCTCCGGTATGCCCGGGAACGCGGACACCGCGGCGCGCGCCGGATCGGTCGGGGCGAACGCTGTGTCACGCATCCCGAGCGGTTCGAAGAGTCGGGCCCGCAGATACTCGGGGTAGTCGCGCCCGTCGAGTTGGCGGATCAGCTCGCCGAGCAGGGTGAAGGAGAGTGAGTTGTAGTCGAAACGGGACCCGGGCACGAAACGCAACGGCGATCGGCAGACGATCTCCAGAAGGCGTGCCCGGTCGGGCCGCTCGCGCGCCAGGAGGTCGTTGTCCATGTCCTCCACGCCCGAGCTATGGGTGAGCACGTGCCAGGCGGTCACCACCTCCGCTCCCGGCAGCCCGGGCGCGCTGGGCGGGGCGACGAATGCGGGGATGACCCGCTGGAGCGGGGCCGACAAGTCGAGCACGCCGCGCTCCACGAGCTGCATGACGGCCGCGGCCATGACCGGCTTGGTGATGGAGGCGATCTGGAAGATCGAATCGGTCGTCGCCCGGCCGGCGCCCGGGAACGCCTCCTCACGGACCAGCCCGGCGCCGTTGGCGATGGCCAGGATCGCCGACGGGACGAGGCCCGCTTCGACCTGGCGCGCGACCAGATCGAAGGCGGGTTGGAGGCGAACGGGGTCGAGGCGCGAGGAACTCACGGCGCCCATCATGCCGTGCCCGGCCGACTCCCGCCCGCGGCCGCCCGTCCCGCCCGCGGCCGCCCCGTGGCGCGGATAATGACAAGCCGATGAGCCTTCGCCTGACCTTCTCGTCCGCCGCGTCATCGGCGCCCTCCGCGCCCGGGCTCTGGCTGGAGCGATTGCCCGCACTGGATCGGGTCACGCCCCTCGATGCCGCCGAATCCCTGCTTGGCCTGCCCGGGCTCACGCTGCTCGAGAGCGCTCGCCCGGGTCGGCGCTCGCGCTGGAGCTACCTGATGGCGGACCCGCTGTTGGTGCTGGAGGCCGCCCCGGACGGACCCGATCCCTTCACCGAGGCGCGGCGGCAGCTCGCCCGTCTCGCGCCCGGGCGCCTCGACGATCCTTCTGCTCCGCCGTTCACGGGCGGCCTGGCCGGGTACCTCGGCTACGACCTGGGTCGCCGCCTCGAACGGTTGCCCAGCCTCGCGACGGTGGACCAGGCGTTGCCCGAACTGCGCCTCGCGCTGCATGACGTGGTGGTGGCCTGGGATCGCGCCGCGGGCACGGCGTGGCTGGTCGGGCGGGCCGTCGATGGCGACGTCGAGCGCCTGCGCCGGCGCCGCGAGGAGCTGCTGGATCGGCTGCTCGATCGACCCCTCGGCCCCGCCCCGCAGGCCGCCGACGCCCCCCCGCCGCCAGATCCTCCACAGCTCTTCGAGTCGAACCTCGACCGGGTGGCGTTCGAGGCCATGGTCGAGCGCGTCCGCGACGAGATCGCGCGCGGCGAGATCTACCAGGCCAACGTGGCACGCCGGTTGAGCGCCCCGTTCCGCGGCGAGGCATGGCCCGTGTACCGACGCCTGCGTACCGGCGATCCGGTGACCCATGCCGCATATCTCGACCTCGGCCAGGGCCGGGCATTGCTCTCGGCAAGCCCGGAGCCCTTCCTCTCCGTGCGTCCCGACGGGCACGTGGATACGGACCCCATCAAAGGCACCCGGCCGCGCGGGGCCACGCCCGAGGCGGACCGTGTCTTGGCCCGCGAACTGCTAGCCAGCGCCAAGGATCGGGCGGAGAACGTGATGATCGTCGACGTCCTGCGCAACGATCTCGGCCGCGTCTGTGTGCCAGGCAGCGTGCGCGTGCCTCGGCTGTGCCGTCTGGAGCGGACCGGCGCGGTGCAACATCTCGTCTCCACGGTCACCGGCCAGCTCGAGGCCGGGCGAGATGCCTTCGACCTGCTGGCCGCTTCCTTCCCCGGCGGCTCGATCACCGGGGCCCCGAAGATCCGGGCCATGGAGGTCATCGAATCGCTCGAACCCGTCCGCCGCGGGCCGTACACCGGGGCCGCACTGTGGCTTGGCGCCGACGGCGCGATGGGCTCGTCGATCCTCATCCGCACCCTCGTCGCCGATGGCGAGCGCCTGACCCTGCACGTGGGCGGCGGTATGACCTGGCGCTCCGACCCGACCGAGGAGTGGGACGAGACCCGAGCCAAGGCCTTCGGACCGCTGTCGGCCCTGGGAGCGATCGAAGGCCAGTGATGGTGGACCCGCGCAAGGCGATCGTCGCTGCCGGATACGACGCACTCGGCGAGGGCTACCTGGACTGGGCATCGGCGATCGTCGATGCCCGGGAGCGAATGCTCGATACCTTTTCGTCACGACTGGCGCCCGGCGCCCGCGTGCTGGATCTCGGCTGTGGAGCCGGGTTGCCCTCGACGAGGTCGTTGGCCGCGCGGTTCGCTGTCACCGGGGTCGACATCTCCGGCAGCCAGGTCGAGGCAGCCCGCCGCAACGTGCCCGAAGCCACCTTCGTCCAGGCCGACCTGGCCGCGGTCGACATCCCGGCGGGGTCCTTCGAGGGCGTCACGGCCCTGTACGCGATCTCGCATGTTCCTCGCGACGAGCACGCGGCGCTGCTCGCCCGGATCGCCCGTTGGCTGGTGCCGGGCGGTCTCTTCCTGGCCACCCTCGGAGTCGAGGACGGCCCCGACTGGATCGGGGATTGGCTGGGCCGGTCGATGTTCTTCAGCAGCCACGACGCCGCCACGAACCGGAGCATGCTTGACGCGGCCGGCTTCGAGCTGCTCATCGACCAGGTCGTCCAGACGGTCGAACCCGAGGGGCCCGTGCCCTTTCTGTGGGTCCTCGCCCGCCGCGTTGGGGCTACGGCCCGATAATCCCTGCCGTGACCACTCACCGCCCTGCCCATGTCTGGGTCGACGGCCGGTTGCTGCCCGCGGAGGGGCAGCATCTCTCTGCGTTCGATCGCGGCTTCCAGCTGGGCGATGGGATCTTCGAGACGCTTCGTGCCCGCGGCGGCCGCCCGACCGAGCTGCCCCAGCATGCTGCCCGGCTGCGCCGCTCGGCCGACGGCCTGGCCATCGCGCTGCCGGACGATGTCGAGGCCCGACTCGGCGGCGCCGTCGCCGAGCTGCTGGCGGCCGAAGGCCTCGACGGCCCCGACGGCGACGCTTCCATCCGCATCACCGTCAGCCGGGGCGCGATCATGGCGCGCGGGCTGCTGCCCCATGGCGTGGCCGTACCGCCCACCATCGTGGTCCAGGCCTGGCCGGTAGTGCCCCCGCCGCGGGACCATCTCGAGCGTGGCCTGCACCTCGTTGCCAGCGCCATCCGGCGGGATCCCGAGAGCCCGCTGGTCGCGCTGAAGACGACGAGTCGAGCCGACTACGTGTATGCGCGCATCGAAGCCCGTGACGCCGGCGCCGACGACGCACTCTTCCTGACCATCGACGGCTTTCTGTCAGAAGCCACCACCGCCAACGTCTTCCTCGTTCGTCGCGGGGAGCTGGCCACCCCGGCCGCCGGCTGCGCCATCCTGCCCGGCACGACACGCGACTGGCTGCTGCGTTGGGCCGCGCATGTCGGTCTTGCCCCGCACGAGGGCTGGCTGACGACGCGCGATCTGAGCGACGCAGAGGAGGCCTTCCTCTCCTCGAGCGTGGCCGGGGTGCTGCCGGTGACGAGCTTCGCCGGCGCGCCGATCGGCGACGGCCGGCCCGGGCCGTGGACCCAACGGGCACGGGCGGACCGCGAGGCCTTCATCGACGGAAGGAACGCGCCGCCGTGACGCGTGACGAACTGGTCGCCGACACGCGCCGGCTGGTCGAGGATGGCGAGCGGCTCATCGCCGACCCGTCCCTGGCGGCGTTGCGGGCATGGCTCCAGCGGTCGGACGAGTTGCTCGCCGCCGCCTGGGGCTCGATGGATCGCTACCACCTCTCATGGCTCGGCGTGGGGCGCCCTCGGCAGCAGGTGCGCGGTCGGCGGATGAGCTCGTCCGAGGAGGCAGCCTACGTGGGCGAGGTCGCCGGCCAGAAGACCGCGGCCCTGCGCATGAGCCTCAAGGCCGCCCAGGAAGGCATGCCCTTCCGGGGCGAAACCGCCGGCCTCGCCCAGTGAGCGACGCGCGCCGGATCGACTACGGCTAACGCGCCCCGAGCCAGCCGAAGAGGGCCAGGGCGCCGAGTTCGAGGGGCCCGCTGGGCAGGAACTCGGGCGCTATGAAATCGAGGAAGGGTGTGCCCCCGATACGCGCCAGAAAAGGCAGAGCCGAGCCTTGCAGGATGGCCAGGCTGAGCAGATAGGCCGCGAACGTGCCGGCCGCCCAGGTGGTCAGCGAAACTGCCACGGCCAGCCGCACGGTGCGCTGGCCGCGCCGCAGCGAACCCGGCTCGGCGCCCAGGGCGACGGCCGTGCCGATCAGCCAGCCGGCCACCGCGGCGACGATGAGCAGGCCGCCGCCGATGTCGAGGACGGCCGCCGCGACTGCCCAGAGGGCGACGAAGAGCACCGCCATGGCCGCGCCGTAGGCCAGACCGCGGCGCAAGTTCGGGCGGGGCATCCGGGACATCCTAGCGGCCGACGCCCGTGGCCCCCGTGCCCCCGCATGAGCCCCATTGATGCAACTCGCCGGACCCACGCTCATCCACCTTCTGACGCCTCGTTACCTCAGGTAGCCACGCTCGGTTCGACCGAGTTGTATGAGTCCCACTCATGCCGGCGACACGAGCTTGCCCAGACCTGGTGGCCGGCCGACACCGGCCGACAGCGGCCGACACCGGGCGACACCGGCTACACTTGCCGCCGACATGAGCCACCCCGTGCTGGGCCTGCCGCCCGCCGATCCCACTGCCGGTCGCACCGATGCCGCGGCGCGGCTGCGGCGAGGGCGTGCCGTGATCGGGCGGCTCGCGCTCCAGGCCGCGTCGGCGGCGGACCCGCAGCTAGCACAACGCTACGACGAAACCATGCTGCGCCGCTTCCTGCAGGACTATGAACAACACGTCGAGCAGCTGGCGCGGGCGCTCGAGACCGGCGAGGCTCGCCTGGTCACCGATTACGCGGAGTGGCTGGTGCCGATCTTCCGGCGCCGTCGCGTGCCGGTGCGCGACCAGAACACGCTCCTCGCCGGACTGCGGGAAGCGGCCGCGACCGTCCTGACCCCTGACGACGGCCGCGCCCTCGGCACCCTGATCGACGCGTGGCTGGCGCGGCTGAAGTTCCACCGCGCCCTGCCCGGCGACCACGAAGGCAACGCCGTGGCGCGCTTCATCTGGAAGGGCGCCGGCATCCTCGACGAGACGGTGATCTAAGGGTGACCATCAAGTGGGTCAAGTCGGACCCGCTGGTCATGAACGGCGAGCCGTTCTGCCACGGCAGCCGTCTGACCGTGCGCAACATCCTGGAGATGCGCGCGCATGGCCTCTCCTGGCGCGACATCCAGGTCGAGAACCCGGAGCTGAAGAAGGTGGGCATCGCCGAGGCCTTCCGCTACGCCGCGGACCACCGCGACCGGTATGCCGACCTTTTCGCCACCGACGGCACGCTCGACGGCCCGGGCTTCAGCACCCAGGAGGCGGCCGACCTGCCCGAGTACCTGCGCTCCATGATGGGCGTGGTGGTCACGGACCGCGCCGAGGCTCAGGCCGGCTGAGCGGAGCAACGTTCATATCCGACCCTGGTGCTAGGATTAGCCGGCGATGACCGATCAGACCGCCACCGATCCTGCCGCCAGTCCGGCCCCTCCGTCGTCCACGGCCCCGATACCGGCTCCACCGCCCTTCGATCCGCAGGCCCGCGCTACCGAACTGGCCATCCTCGACGCCCTGCGCACGGTGGTCGACCCGGAGATCGGCATGAACGTGGTGGAGCTGGCGCTGATCAAGCAGATCCTCCTCGGGCCCGGCCAGACCGAGGTCAAGATGATCCTGACCACCCCGTTCTGCCCCTACGCCGGATCGATGATCCAGCAGGTCAAGGAGGCCACCGAGGAGGTCGTCGGGCACGAGGTCAAGGTGACGCTGCTGGCCGAACGCTGGGATCCGCGGGACGCCGGGTTGATGTGGTAGCCGGGGCCTGATGTGAGCGCCGGCCGCCGCCCGGCCATCGCCGACAGCGCTGTGGCCACCGGCAAGGGCGACGACGGCACGACCGGGCTCCTGTTCGGTGGCCGTCGTGTCGGCAAGGACGACCCGCGCACCGAGGCCTACGGCACCATCGACGAGGCCGTCGCCGCGCTCGGGTTGGCGCGTGCCGACCTCGGCGTCGGTGCTCAAGGCCGAGCCCGCACGCCCAGCCTGGCCGACCTCGGCGCGCTGGTCCTGCGCCTGCAGCGGGAACTCTTCGTGGTCGGCGCGGAGTTGGCTTCGAACCCCGAGGCCCGGGAGCGCCTCGTGGACGGACGCACGCGCGTCAGCGAGGCGATGCTCCTGGGTATCGAAGTCACGCTCCGCGAGCTGGAGGCCCAGGTGACCATGCCGGCCGAGTTCGTGGTGCCCGGCGAGACGCGCGCCTCCGCTGCACTCGAACTGGCGCGCACGATCCTGCGCCGCGCCGAGCGGCGCGTGGTGGCCCTCCGTCGCGACGGCCTGGTCCCCGGAGAGTGGCTCATCCCGTACGTGAACCGGCTGGCCGACCTGCTCTGGATCCTGGCCCGCGCTGCGGAGCAGGCCGAGGCGCGCGGCGCCACGCCGGCCCGTGTGGCCGCTCGTCGTCGCCGGAGTGAAGGCCCGCCCTGACGCCGCCCAGGTGGACGAATCGGCTGCTCATCCTGCCCCTCGTCGGCCTGTTCATCGCCGCCGTCGGCGTCGTCGCCTTCAGCGCGGCCGATCGCGGCCTGAGCCCATCGCCCGCGCCGCCCCCACTTGGCGCGGTACGGCACATGGACCTCGCCTCGGTCTCGCCGGACGCGCTCGGGCCGGGACCCTCGGCAGCCGCGTCCGAGCGCGTCATCGCCGCCGGCGACATCGCCCGCTGCGACTCGCAAGCAGACGACCAGACCGCGGCGCTGGTGGCCTCGATGCCGGGCACCGTCATCGTGCTCGGTGACGACGCCTACGCAAACGGCTCGGCGGCGGATTTCGCCGATTGCTACGGACCGTCCTGGGGGCGGCTCCTCGAGCGCACCTGGGCAGCGCCCGGGAATCACGATCACGTCACGGCGGGCGCCGCCGGCTACTTCGATTACTTCGGCGACCGGGCCGGACCGAAAGGTCGGGGCTGGTACAGCTTCGAGCTGGGCGCCTGGCACGTCGTCTCGCTCGATTCGGAATGTGCCCTGGTCGGCGGATGTGCCTCCGCTTCGCCGCAGGGCCGCTGGCTGGATGACGATCTGGCAGCTCATCCGGCTGCCTGCCTGCTTGCCTTCTGGCATCGGCCGCGCTTCTCCTCGGGTCTTCACGGCAGCGACGCCGGCCTCGACGGTCCCTGGCGAAGCCTCGCTGCAGCCGGCGCCGACCTCGTCCTCAACGGCCATGACCACGACTACGAGCGCTTCGACCCGCTAGCGGCCGATGGCACACCCGACCCAGCCGGGATCCGGGAGTTCGTGGTGGGCACCGGCGGGGCCAGCCTCCGGCCGATCATTCGGCGCGCACTCGGCAGTGCCTTTCGGGATGCGACGGATCATGGCGTCCTGGCCCTCACGCTCTCGGCTACCGGCTACGAGTGGGCTTTCCTCAAGAGCCCGGAAGGGACGATCGCCGACCGCGGCACAGGCTCATGTCAGGGTGAGGATCACCCGTAGTCAGTCCGGCGAGGGCCATGGCGGCCCGGCCCGCGGCGGGTGTGTGTCTCCTGGCGGAATGGCCTATCCTTCCGTCTCCAACTCGGCCCTGCCATCGAAAGGACGACTCGGCCGGATGATCAACGACGCGCCGGGCACGACGACCCACGGCCCCGCCGCCCGAGCGCGGCGGGAACCGACACTTCGGGGCGTCGCACCGTGAAACGACGCGCGTGGTTCACGGTGCTCGGCGTCGCGCTATCGGTGTCCCTGACAGCGACTCCGGTCGGCGCCGCCGCGATCATCCGCCACGCATCCCGCGCAGCCCCGGTCGTGGCGCTCACCTTCGATGACGGCTGGTCTCCGGTCGTCGTTCGCCAGATCCTGGCCATCCTGGTGGAGAATGGGGTGCCCGCCACCTTCTTCCCCTATGCCAGCGCGATGCGCCGCTCGCCGTCGGTCTGGGCCGCGGTGGCCGCTGCCGGGTATCCGGTCGGCAACCACACGGTCTCGCATCGGAGCCTGCCGAGACTGCCGAGCGCGGTCATCCGACACGAGATCTGCGGGTTCCGGGCGATGGCCGATCCCGTGTTGGGCGGCCCGTCCATCGACTGGTTCCGGCCCCCCTACGGCCATTGGAGCCCTCGGGTCGCGGCGATCGCGGCGGAGTGCGGGTATCGACACGTCCTGCTCTGGGACGTCGACGCCCACGACTGGGGCAGCACGCGCGCCATGACCGTCGCCGTGCGGGCCTCGGCGGGGGAGAACGGTTCGATCGTGCTCATGCACGCGGGTCCGGCCAGCACTCCATCCGTACTGCAACACATCATCGACGGCTATCGGGCGCGCGGCTTCGAGTTCGTGACCGTACCGCAGTTGCTCGGGTCCGGCGCCGACCCGAGCATCGCCGAGCATCACGACGACGGCGACGGCGAGCCCGACGGCGCCCTCATCGCAGAGCGCTGCCGCGAAGAGCGTTAGACTGGACGGGCGGCGCGTCCCGCGCCGCATGCTCGGTCGGAGGAGCTTCGGCCGCCTCGGGAGTCCGTTGCAGACATGAACCAGAGTCCCGATCCCTTGAACCGCTTCGGCATGACGCCCGCCGCCCTGAACCAGGCCGCCGGCGGGGTCCGTATCAACGGCCAGGTGGCCGTCGTGCGCGAAGGCTTCCTGACCATGGCCTTCGTCTGGATGTTCGTGGGTCTGCTGCTCAGTGCGGCCGTGACCTACCTGACCATGACCAACCCGACGCTGCTGGCCTTCACCGCCCGGAACTACCTGATCGTCATGCTCGTCGAGCTTGGCTTCGTGGTCGCCGTCAGCGCGGCCATCAATCGGCTCGGCGCTGTCGTCGCCCTCGGGCTGTTCTTCGGCTTTGCCATCCTCAACGGACTGACCCTGGGCATCGTCGTCTTCGCGTACACGCAGGCCGGTGGCTGGGCGGGGGTGACCTCGGCGTTCCTCGGGGCGTCGGCCATCTTCGGTTCGGCCGCCCTCTACGGGGTGGTCACCAAGCGCGACCTGATGCGCATCGGCGGCATCCTGACCGTGGGCCTCGTCGGCCTGCTGGTGGTCATGGTCGTCAACATCTTCCTGGGCAGCTCGACCATCGACTTCGTCATCGGCATCGCCGGCGTGGGCATCTTCACGGGCCTCACGGCGTGGGACGTGCAGCGCATCCAGCGCGGCTATCTGGGCAGCATCCGGGACCGCGAGTCCGCCTCCGTGGTCGGCGCCCTGGCCCTCTATCTCGACTTCATCAATCTGTTCCTGATGCTGCTGCGTCTGTTCAGCCGGCGCTGAGTCCCCGCCGACGCCAAAGGAGCGCATGGAACGGATCGGCTTCGCCGGCCTCGGTACGATGGGCGCGGCGATGGCGACCAATCTGGCCCGCTCAGGTGCGCCTCTGACCGTCTGGAACCGGACCGCAGGCAAGGCCGGCCCGTTGCTGGAGCTGGGCGCCGCGGAGGCTGGCTCCGCCGCCGATCTGGCCGCGGCCGTCGAGGTCATCGTGATCTGCCTCTCCGACACGCCGGACGTGGAGGCCGTCCTGTTCGGGCCGGACGGCCTGGCCCAGGGCGCCCGGCCGGGGACGCTGATCATCGACTGCTCCACCATCAGCCCGGGCGCCAGCGAGGGCTTTGCCGCCCGCCTGGCCGAGGCGGGCGTGGCCTTTGTCGATGCGCCCGTGTCGGGCGGCTCGGAAGGCGCGGTCAAGGCCACGCTGACGATCATGGTCGGCGGCAGCGAGGCGGACTTCGAGCGTGCCAGTCCCGTCCTCGCGGCGATCGGCAAGACGATCACGCACATGGGACCGGTCGGCGCCGGCCAGGCCACGAAGGCCGTCAACCAGGTCATCATCTGTGGCGCGTATCTCGGTGTGGCCGAGGGGATCGTGCTGGCCATGAAGGCCGGCCTCGACGTCGAGAAGGTCGTGGCCGCGCTGTCCGGCGGGGCCGCCCAGTCGTGGGTGCTGGCCAACCGCAGCGGGCGCATGATCGCCGACGAGTACCCGCTCGGTTTCAAGGTCTCGCTGCACCGCAAGGACCTGGCCATCGCCCTCGAGCTGGCGCGCCGGGTGGGCGCATCCCTGCCCGTCGCGGGTCTCGCCGCGGAGATCGAGAACGGCCTGATGGCCCAGGGTCACGGCGACGACGATATGTCGGCCCTCGCGCGCGCCATCCGGAGCTGGTCGGGGTTGTGATCGGACGATCCCTCGCGGCCTTCGCTCTCGGGGTCGCGGCGGCTCTCCTGCTGGCGGCCTGCGCTGAGTCGGGACCGACCCCGGTAGCCGACACGGGCATCAAGGGCGTGGTCACGCTCGCGCCCACATGCGCCGTGGAGCAGCCTGGCCAGTCGCCCTGCGTTACGCCCTATGTGGCCACGTTGGCGATCACGAATGCCGACGACGGCAAGGTCGTGGCGCGCGTGACCTCGAAGGGGGACGGCACGTTCCAGGTCACCCTTCCGCCGGGCGACTACGTCATCGCACCGCAACCCGGCGGCGACCCGTTCCCGGTCGGCCAGCCGGTCGCCGCCCACGTCGATGCCGGCGCCTTTACCGAGGTCGGAGTCGCCTACGACACGGGCATCCGCTAGCGCACCGCATTGACGGCGGCGGGGCCCACGCGCATCCTGCCTCGGTGACATCCGAAACGCCCGAGATGCCCGACGTGGACGAGCCGATCATGCTCGCCGGCCGCGCGTCGTGGGCGCCCTCGATCGCCTGGGTCGTTTGGCTCGCCGCCATCGTGCCGACCGCGGCCGGCCTGCTCCTGCTGGCGCTGAGCTGGGGTGCAGCGATTCCCGATGCCTATGGCTTCCGTGGCTTCACCGCCCTCTTCGCCGTGACCTTCGGCACACTCGGCGCGATCCTTGTCGCTCGTCAGCCCGGCAACCGGATCGGTTGGGTCTTTGTCGCTGCCGGAATCGTGTCGGGGATCCAGACGCTGGCCACGGAATACGCCAGCTACGGCCTGCTGATCCAGCCCGGATCGCTGCCGGGCGCCGAGATCGCGGCGTGGTTGGATGCCTGGGTGTGGTTGTTCCCGGTCGTCCTCTCGGGGCCTTTCCTGTTCCTCGTCTTTCCGGCGGGCAGGCTCCTCACGGCGCGTTGGCGCTGGGTGCTCTGGGCCGCGGTCATCGGCGCGGCGACGTTTGGGTTCCTGCTGGCCTTGCGACCGGGTCCGCTCGAGAACGCCTTCTACCTGGACAACCCGTTCGGCGTGGCCGCCTTGGTGGGGCTCCGACCGTGGGAGAATCCGGCCCAGATCGTGCTCCTCGGTTCCATCGTGGGCGCGGCCGCATCGCTGGTCCTGCGCTACCGCCGCGCCGGACCGACCGAACGCCTCCAGCTCAGGTGGGTCGCCTTCGCCGCGTTGGCGCTGGCAGCAACGGGTCCGCTGGGCTTCTCACGCGAGAAGCTCGGCGAGGTCCTGTTCATCCTCGCCTTCCTCGGCGTCCCCATCGCCGCCGGCATCGCCGTGCTGCGCTATCGCCTCTACGACATCGACCTGATCATCAATCGGACCATCGTCTACGGCCTGCTGACGGCCATCCTGGCCGGTGTCTATGCGGGCACGGTCGCGCTCCTGCAGCGCCTCTTCGTGGCCCTTACGGTGGGAGGGTCCGACGCCGCGATCGTCCTCTCTACGGTCATGGTGGTGTCCGTCTTCTCGCCCATCCGCGCCCGCCTGCAGCGCGTCGTCGACCGTCACTTCAATGAGGTTCGGGACCCCCGCGCGCCGCTGGCCGAGTATGTGAAGATCATCCAGACCGGGCTCTGGCGGCTCGAGCCCGAGGCCGCCCTGGGACGGCTGCTCGACGTCGCCGCCTCCGCGCTCGGGGCATCCTCCGCCTCCGTCGCACGCGGTGACGTCCTGGTGGCCCACATCGGCCAGGGTTCCTTCGAGCCGGCGCTGGTCGCGACCTCGGGCGACGGCGAGGCGCGCGTGACCGTCGCCGTCAGCACCCGGTCCGAGGGCGCGCCATTCTCGGAGCGCGATCGCGTGGCGGTCCAGTCGGCCGTTGCCGCCGTCGCCAGCGCGCTGGCGCGGCATGCCTGAGGGGCACTGGGTGGCCTCAGAACTCCTGGAAGTGGACGAGCCGGTGACGGTAGCGAGGCGTGCCCGGCGGGCGCCCTCGATCGCCTGGGCCGCCTGGCTCGCCGCCATCGTGCCCGCGGTCGCCGGCCTCGTCTTCCAGGCCCTGACCTGGGGCGCCTCGATTCCCGATAGCTACGGTTTCCGCGGCTGGGGAGCCCTGTTTGCACTGACCTGTGCCACCATCGGCGCGATCATCCTGGCGCGCCAACCGGGCCATCGCATCGGCTGGATCTTCGCCGCCGCCGGCATCGTCGACGGCGTCCTGACGCTGGCCATCGAATATGCCAACTTCGGCCTGTACTTCCGACCGGGCAGCCTGCCCGGTGCCGTGCTCGCCGCCTGGCTCGGCAGCTGGATCTTCGTGATCCCGATCTTCCTGGTCGGACCGGCGCTGTTCCTCGTCTTTCCCGAGGGCCGATTGCTGACTCCGCGCTGGCGCTGGGTGCTGCTGTCAGGGCTGGTGCCGAACAGCCTCTTTGGGATCGGACTTGCCTTCGCGTCCGGCCCGCTGGAGAACTTCCGGTCCGTCGAGAATCCATTCGGCCTGGCGCCGCTGCCGGCGATCGACTCACTCGCGGGGCTGATCATCCAGGGGCTGTTCATCCTCGTTGCCGCGGCCGCCGCCGCGTCCCTGGCGATGCGCTACCGCCGGGCGGGACAGACCCAGCGCCAGCAGCTGAAATGGGTGGCCTTCGCCTCCCTCATCGTGGTCGTGCTCCTGCCCTTCGCGCAGGCGACCGGGAAGCCCGGGGAGATCGCGTTCCAGCTGGCGCTGCTGGGCGTTCCCATCGCGGCCGGCATCGCCGTGCTGCGCTATCGCCTCTACGACATCGACCTTATCATCAACCGGACCATCGTCTACGGCCTGCTCACGGCCATCCTGGCCGGCGTCTATGCGGCGCTCATCGGGCTCATGCAGCGGGTCTTCGTGACGGCCACGGGCCAGCCCTCGGACGCGGCCATCGTGCTGACCACGATCATCGTGGTCAGCGTCTTCACCCCGATCCGGGCGCGACTTCAGGCACTCGTCGAGCGGCGTTTCAAGGAGACGCTCGACCCGAGCCGGCCGTTCGCCGACTACGTGAATGCCCTCGAGGTCCGGCTCGGCCGCATCGACGCGGACGTGGCTCTGCGACGGCTCCTGGCGGTCGCCCTGGGTGCTCTCGATGCCTCGAGTGGCTCTGTGACGCTCGGCCAGCGGGACGAGGCGCGGGTTGTCGCGGCCACCGGTGCGCCATCGTTCGAGCCTTCCCTCGAATCCGGCGCTGGGGACGGCCTCAACCGGGTGAGCCTGGCGGTCGGATCGCGCGCCGGCGGGGCTCCCTATCGCGACCAGGATCGCGCTGCCGTCGGATCGGCGGTCGCGGCCGTGGCCGAGGCCCTGGCCCAACAGGCCTGACCGTGGACATCGACGCGTATCTGGCGCGCATCGACGCCGCGCGTCCGGCCGCCATGACCGCCGAGGCGCTCGCCGCGCTCCAGGTCGCACACCTCGTGACTGTGCCCTTCGAGACCCTCGACATCGGCCTGGGCCGGCCCATCTCCATGGAGTTGCCCGCCATCTTCGAAAAAGTGGTGGCTCGTCGCCGGGGCGGCTTCTGCTACGAGTTGAACGGCCTCTTCGCCTGGCTGCTCCACGAGCTGGGCTACCCGGTGACGATGCTATCGGCGCGCACGCTCGATGCGGACGGCTCGGTCGGACCGGAGTTCGACCACCTCGTGCTGCGCGTGGATCTGGAGGAGCCGTGGCTGGTCGACGTGGGCTTCGGCGACACCTTCCGCGAGCCGCTCCGGATGGTGGAGGGCCTGGAGCAGACGGACTCGCTGGGCAGGGCGCACCGGCTCGACTGCGACGGCGAGGAGTGGACGCTCGTCGGGCGGCAGACCGTCGCCGCCTCTTGGGTGCCGCAGTACCGATTCACCCTCCTTCGGCGCAACCTGGACGACTTCGAGCCGATGTGCCGCTGGCAGCAGACCGAGGCGCCCTACTTCACGGAGCACCGCCTCTGCAGCGTCGGCACCCCCGACGGTCGCGTGACCCTGTACGACGACCGATTGATCGTCCATGCCGCCGGCGGGCGAACGGAACGCGCGGTCGAGGAAGGCGAGGTCCTGGAGTTGTTGCGAGACGCGTTCGGTGTGGAGCTCGATGCGGCACCTCCTGCTGGAGGGCGACCCGCAGCGGACGCCTCGACCGTGGCGGTCGCCGTGTACGGCACGCTCAGGCACGGGCAGAGAAACCATGCCCTGCTCGCCGGAGCCGAATTCCTTGGCGCCGGCTACGTGGAAGGCACGGTCCACGACGTGCCGCGGACGCCCTATCGGAACTATGCCTATCCGGCGCTGGTCGCGTCCCCGATCGGGCGCGTCGCGGTGGAGGTCTATCGGATGTCCCGGGACCGCGTGCTCACTGCGCTCGATGCCTTGGAACGCTACGACCCGGCGGACGAGGCGAACTCGCAGTACGTGCGTCGCACCGTGGGCGTGCTGCACGGTCCCGTGGTTCAAGCCGAGGTGTACTTCTACCAGGGCGCACCCGAGGAGCTCGGTGAGGCGATCCCGGACGGCGACTGGGTGGCCTACGGCACCCGCTGAGCGAGCCTCGAACTTCGCTGTACCTAGCGGCCCGTGAGCCCGAGACCCATCGGCCCGGCCATCAGCCGGAGGGTCTGGGCATCGAGGGCATAGGTCAACGCCGGCGCCCGCAGAATGGAGAGCATCTCGGCCTCCAGCTGGCCCGCGCCGCCCACACAGGCGCGCTTCGTCAGGACGATGTCGGAGATCGCGATCGAACCCTTCGCCGGGCCAAGGATGTAGCGTCCGCCGCCGCTGTTGCAGCCCGTCCGGATGGCGACGCTGCCGTCAGCGGCAAAGATGAGGCTCGCGACGACCGTCGCCGGGAAGCTGGACACGACATCGCCGCTGATGACCGAGTCGATCATCCAGGTCGGTCCGGCCAGCGCCAGGTCCGGGATGGCGATCTCGCGATCGAGCAGGCTGATGATCGTGTCGCCGACGGCCAGCGACAGGTTGTTGCCGTCGAGCACGATGGTGGGGCGCGCGCCGATGAACCGCGCGACCCAGGCGTCCTGGGCATCCCGCGGCGGTTGGCAGGCCATCTCCGTCATCGACATGGCGTTGGTCACCAGCACGCCGCCTTCGATGCCGTAGCTGCCGCCCATGATGTTGCATCCCGCGCGGATGCCGATCTGGTCAGCCGTGAACGCGATCGAGATATGCGTGCCTGCGGCCAAGGGGACCACCGCGCCGCCGCGCACGACCGATACGGAGAGGAACTCGCGGCCCACGAGGGAGGCCGGATCCGCCGGCCCGGGCGCGCGAGCGGACGTCGTGGGGGAGATCGAAGAGCCCGGCGTGACGCCCGCGCAGGCAGCGAGCAGCAAGGTCAGGGCGAGCAGGCCGATCTTGGTCATGGGCGCTTGACGCCCGTGGGTGGCCGTCGGTTCCGGGCCGCTCAGGGAGCCAGCAGCAGGCTGAAGTGCAGCAGCGCCAGCACCACGTAGCCGCCCACGGCGCCCACGAGGATCGCCCCGACCAACCGTCGGCCGTGGGTCCCGTCGGCAACCTGTTCGGCCAGCTGCGTCACGGGCACCATGTAGCGCGGCAGCGAGGCGATACGCCGTCCGACCACGACGACGACCACGTTGGCGAGGCCCCAGACCACGCCGGCGGGGTCGCGTCGCCCCCGCCAACGCTCGAACCCGAGCCACAGCCCGAGCCCGATGGTGGGCACGTTGACGAGCAGCGCGACGACCAGCACCCAGGTCTGGACGACCGCGCCCGGGACGATGCCGATGTCCCACGTGCCCTGCCCAACGATCGGCGAGAGCGGGTCACCGGTGATCCGGCCGATGGCCAGGCCGAAGGCGATCAGGCCGAGCGGCGGGCCGAGCGCCCATAGCCAGGAAGGCCTGGGCCTTTGGCCGTCGGCGTGCGCGAAGAGCACCAGCAGGGGCAGGGCCAGCAGGGCGCCCTGCAACCGGGTCAGCGCCGCCAGCGCCCCCAGGACGCCGGCCAGCGGCCGCGCGCCCCGCTCGGCGGCGAGCAGGCTGCCCACCGCCAGCAACAGGAAGAGACTGTCGCTGTAGGCCATGGCGAAGGCGACGGCTCCCGGCTGGACCGCCACGAGCGTCGTGGCCAGGAGCGCCCCGCGCGGGGCGAGACGCCGCCGCGCCAGGGCGTAGGCCGCGAAGAGCGCCGCCAGCCCGGCCGCGTTCGCGACGAGGACGGCCGCCAGCGGCAGGTCGCCGCCGACCAGGCCGGCCGCCGCGCCGACCAACGCCGGGTAGAGCGGGAAGAAGACGACCTCGGGATAGGGTCCGTTGACGGGTCCCGCCTGGTAGCCGTCCCGCGCGATGCCCAGGTAGTAGACGGCGTCCCACGAGGTGAGGCTGGCCAGCAGCGGCCGATCGGTAGCCTGTAGGGTGGAGTTGGCCGCCCCCTCGGGGTCAGGCGCGACGACCCTCTCGACGGCGACGGCGCAGCCCAGTAGCACGATGCGCGTCGCCAGGAACAGCGCCAGCAGCCGTGGCGCCGCCCAGCGCCACCCGAAGGGTTCGGTGGTGCCCTTCACGCGCCAGCGCGACGGGCCGGTGGCCTCATCACGGTCATCACGTCGTTGCCGACCCGACATCCTTGCGGTAGACGGTGTCGCGACCGACGGGCTCGAAGCCGACGCTCTGGTAGGTGCGCGTTGCCCCCGTCGGGTTCTCGGTGTCGACACCGAGCATGCCCTCGGTCATGCCCCGCGCGCGCAGCATCGGGAAGCTGGCGGCCATCATGGCCCTGGCCAGACCGCGGTGCCGCCAGGGCCGGCGGACCGAGATGTTCTCGACCCAGCCACGCTTGACGCCATCGCGTGCATTGCCTTCCTCGCTGATGAAGCTGCGCACCTGCCCGGCGACCTGACCGCCATCCCATGCCACGCGCCAGAGCGCGGTCTCCTCCGGCGAGGCGTGGTCGAGGAATTCCAGGTAGCCGGCCTCGGTCGGCTCGGAGGCGCCCCAGTGATCGCGGAAGGCCTCGACGTCGGCCTCCCAGATGGCCCGCAGATGCTCGGGCTGGACCTCCCGGATCTCGAGGCCCTCGGGCATCGGGGCATCGAGTTGGTCGTCGAGGTTCGGGCGGCGCATGGTGAACGTGTAGCGGACCGGCCGAAAGCCCGCACCCTCCAGGAGGACGGCGTTGCCCACGCCCTTGTCACCGACCTCCGACTGCATCTGGCGGAGCGGCACCTCCGGCGCGGCCGCTGCGATCTCGCGCACGCGGTCCTCGAGCACCGACAGCATCGCCCGCCCGATCCCCCTCCGCTGCCAGGCCGGGTCGAGGAAGCAGATGACCTCGTGCAGGCGGGCCCGGTCGCCGGCGATCTCCTGGGACTCGGCCGTGCGCCCGTAGCCGATCAACGTGTCGTCCACCGTGACAACAAAGAGGTCGCGCGCCGGATCGCAGTTCGCGAGGTGGCTGTAATAGGCCGCGAAGTCCTCGTCCGAGGTCGCGAACGGGACGCCGTCGGCGGCGCGGCATCGATTGGCGACGGCGTTCATGGCTGGGTAGTCGCCAGGCGGCCGCAGCCGCCGCATGGCCAGGCCCGGCACGGGCGGCAGATCGATGGCGGGCAACGGGTACGGATCCTGGGCGATCGGGACGCTCACCTGGTCAGGATAGCCAACGCCGACACGATCGCGCCGGGCCGCTACCGCGACGCGGGCCGCCAGGAGGAGGTCCTCACGCTCACGGGCACGACCGTCCACCCCATCGTCCTCCATGGACCGCTGGAGCGTCTCGACGTCGCCGCCTGGCAGGTCATCGCAGAAGGCGGGCGGTTGCGCGTCCTGCTCGCGCGACCCGCGCCGGAGATCGATCCGGGGGCAGTCAGGGGCCAGGTCGCAGCCGCGCTGGAGCGCGTCGGGGTGCGAGACGTCGCGATCGTGGTCGAACTGGTCGATATCATCCCGCGGACGGCGATGGGCAAGGCCCCGCTCATCCGCCGTGCCGACCCGACCGGGGCGCAAGCCTGAGAGCGCCGATGCAACAGATGGCTCACGGCCCGGACGGAGCGCCGATGGATCATGGCGCCCACGGCGGCCACAGTGACCACGGCCCGGCGAGGGCTGCTTCGTCGCCGGCTCACGCAGGCATGGCGCACGACCGTCACGAGGGCCATTCCGTGGCCATGTTCCGCGACAAGTTCGGGCTGAGCCTGGCGCTGACGATCCCGGTCCTCGTCTGGAGTGGCGACCCGCAAGCGTGGCTCGGCTATGCCGCCCCCATCTTCCCCGGTTCGACACTGATTCCGGCGATCCTGGGCACGATCGTCTTCGCCTACGGTGGCCTGGTCTTCCTGCGCGGGGCCGGGGGCGAGCTGCGCGATCGGCGGCCCGGGATGATGACCTTGATCAGCCTCGCCATCGTGGTCGCCTTCCTGACCAGCTGGGCCGGCACGCTACGTCTCTTCGAGGTCGAGATCTGGTGGGAGCTGGCCACGCTGATCACGATCATGCTGCTTGGCCACTGGCTGGAGATGCGCTCGATCGCCCAGGCGCGCGGGGCGCTGACCGCGCTCGCGGAGCGGCTGCCGGACAGCGCCGAGCGCGTCACCCATCACGGCTCGGAGACCGTCCCGCTGTCCGCCCTGGCGGTCGGCGACGTGGTCCTCGTCCGTCCCGGCGCACGCGTGCCCGCCGATGGTGTCGTGGCCGAGGGGGGCGCCGACGTCGACGAGTCGATGATCACCGGCGAGTCCAGGGCGGTCTCCAAGACCGTCGGCGACAAGGTCGTGGCTGGGACCGTGGCAGCCGGTGGGAGCCTGCGCGTCCGTGTCGCCGCGGTCGGGGAGGAGACGGCGCTCTCGGGCATCATGCGCATGGTCGCGGCGGCGCAGGCGTCCGCCTCCCGCGCGCAGGCGCTGGCCGATCGGGCGGCCGCCATCCTCTTCTACGTGGCCCTTGCCTCGGGCACCTTCACGCTCGTCTTCTGGTGGCTCCAGGGTGATCGAGAGGGTGCGCTGGTGCGGACCGCGACCGTGCTCGTCATCGCCTGCCCGCATGCGCTGGGGCTGGCCATCCCATTGGTCATCGCCATCTCGACGTCGCTCGGAGCCCGCAATGGCCTGCTGGTGAAGGATCGGCTGGCGCTCGAACGGGCACGAGATCTCCAGGTCGTCATCTTCGACAAGACGGGCACGCTGACGAAGGGACAGCCGACCCTCGCGGATGTCTCGGCCGCCGACGAGCTGGAACTGCTCCGGCTGGCCGCCTCGGTCGAGGCCGACTCCGAACACCCGCTGGCCCGGGCAGTCGTCGCCGGCTCGGCCGCACGGGGGATCGAGCCCTCGCCGGCGACCGACTTCGAGTCGCTGGCCGGTCGTGGCGCGCGGGCGAAGGTCGACGGCCGAGCGGTCGCCGTCGGTGGGCCAACGTTGCTCGCCGATCTCGGACTCGAACCGATCGCGGCGGCCGAGGCCTGGGGTCGCGAGGGCCGCACGGTCCTGCACGTCATCGCCGATGGCCGGATCCTCGGCGCCCTGGCCGTGGAGGATCAGATCCGGCCAGAGTCGGCGGAGGCGGTCGAACGCCTCCATGCCATGGGCATCAAGGTGGCCATGATCACCGGCGATGCGCAGGTCGTGGCCGACTCGGTCGCCCGGCGCCTGGGCATCGACGAGGTCGCGGCGCAGGTCCTGCCCGCCGACAAGGCCGCCGCCGTGAGGCGCTTCCAGGCCGGCGGCCGCAAGGTGGCCATGGTCGGCGACGGGGTCAACGACGCACCGGCCCTGGCCACGGCCGACGTGGGCATCGCCATCGGGGCGGGCACGGACGTCGCCGTCGAGTCGGCCGGCATCGTGCTCGTGCGCAGCGACCCACGCGATGTCGTCGGCGCCATCAGGCTGTCGCGCGCCACCTATACGAAGATGATCCAGAATCTGGTCTGGGCAACGGGCTACAACCTGCTGGCCATCCCGGTCGCGGCGGGTATCCTCGTCTCGCAGGGCATCGACCTGCCCATGGCCGTCGGAGCCATCGCCATGAGCGCATCGACCATCATCGTCGCCGCCAACGCCCAGCTCCTGCGTCGTCTCCGTCTTCGTCCTCAGGAGAGCAGCACATGACCGCCGTCCATCCGCCCTTCGTGGTCGACCCCGTCTGCGGCATGACCGTCGAGGTCGATCACGCCGAGGCCTCCGGACTGACCGTCACGCACGCCGGCCGGATCTACGCGTTCTGCGGTCCCGCCTGCCTGCGCTCCTTCAACGGCGAGCCGGAGATGTATGCCGGGAAGGCCGCGGCTGCCCAGGTGGCGGCCGGAGGCGCCGCCCCGACCGGCGCGTTGCCAGTCATCGACGAGGGCATGCGCCGCTGGTACGAGAGCTGCTCCTGCTGCCTGTCGGACGCCTACCCGGACATCAAGGCCGCGCTCGACGCCGAGCGCGCTGCGCAGTCTGCTGCGCTGCCCGAACCCGGCATCTGCGAGGTCGCCGAGGCAGGCCTCCTGGAGCCCGTCTCCTAGCAGCGCCCGCGACGCGGCGAGGAAGGCGGCGGCCTGTTCGACCGTTTCGGCGACGACCTCGATCTCGACCTCCGTCGTCGGGTCGTAGTCGGCGAGCAGGGTTTGGAGGAGCCTCTATGCCCGGCGAGCCGCGCCCGCGGCGAGCCTCGCACGAATGTCCGAGGCCGGGTAATAGTCGAACCGTCGTCCAACGACTCCTCGCTCCAGGAGACCGCGTCGTGCCAGATCCGCGAGGTCGGTTCGTGCCGACTGGCGCGTGACGCGGTGGCTCTGTGCGTGGGAGCGGATCGTATAGACAGCTTGGCCGTGCCTGAGCGCGTTCGTCAGCAGTGCAACCTGGCGGTGGTTGAGGTCCGTTCGATGAAGAAGGCTCAGCGTCTCGCGAAGCTCCTCCATCTTGTGCACCAGGTACGCCTGGAGCTCTTCGATCGCTCGACGCAGGATCCTGAGCTGATAGAGCAGGAAGTAGGTGGCATCGAAATTGTCGGTCTCGGTGTAGAGGAACGACCGTGCGTACTCGGCCGGAGCCTTCAGGAGAAGCCTGGAGATCGAGACGTACTCGAAGAGCCAGTAACGTTGCGCCAGCATCTCCCGGTAGAAGAGTGCTCGAGCTGTCCGGCCGTTGCCATCCTCGAACGGATGGTCATAGCCGAGCCACAGGTGGAGCAGCACGGCTCGGACCACGGGATGCATGAAGCCGGGGCCCTCACCGTTTGCGAACCGACACATCGCGTCGAGCCGCCCAGGAAGCTCGACAGCAGGTGGCGGGACATGCGTGACCGTGCCATCCCCGGCCGCGACGTGGATCCTGGCCTCATCCGGGCGTTGCAGCCGGCCGGCGGCGTCAGGATTCGCGAGCGTCCCCTCAGTCAGGATGCGGTGCAGGTCGAGGACCACGTCGGACGACAGAGGCTTGGTCGACAAGGTCCGGAGTTCCGTCATGGCGCGGTAGTTATTCAGGATCATCCGTTCGCCCCGGTCACGTGGCGGGCGGCCCGTCCTCAGCATCTCTTTCGCGACCGGACGGGTCGCGCTCGCCCCTTCCAGTTGGCTGGAGGTGATGGCCTCTTCGATGAGGGAGTTCACGAGATAGCGTTGGCGGTCGCCGGGCTCCTTGATGGTCTCCGACACGACGAGTTCGCCGGCCGCGTGCTGGTCGATCCAATGCAGCAGCTCGAGGACGGGATCCGGAAGCGAGTACCGGAACTGGCGTCCGTCCGACGCGACGAGACCGATGCTCCGCAACGTTGGCTCGCGGGCGAAGGCGATCCCCAGCCACCACTGTCGGTGAGACAGGTCTGCGGGCCGCGTTCGATGCCGGAGACTGTCCCAATGGATGTAGCGACCCTCAACCAGGGGGCCGATGCCAGCTCCCAGGATTCGGGGAAGATCCTGGACGAGGCCGTGGTCGCGCAGCATGTCTCTGAAGCTTGGGGCCTGTTCCGGCAGTCTCATGGAAATTCACGGCTAACATCGCTTTGGTTAGCCGTCAGGATACGCCGGCATGGCTAAACTTGTCAAGGTTAGCCATAGCTTGGCCAAGCGCCTGGCGTCCGGGTGCAGGTCCGCGTGGTCAACGCGGTTCCGTCGTCGTTGACGCTCCTCGCAGGCTTGGGCTAGACTTCAATCCCGACGCGTTTCGTCGGATTTATTCCCCGCTCGGGCGGACCGGCGGGCGACACGGAGATACATGCGCCAGATCCTGCCCAGCTCGGGGGCGGTCCACTTCTCGACCCGCGGCGAATACGGCGTCCGCCTGATGGTCGAGCTTGCACGCCACTACGGCCTCGGCCCGGTCAGTTTGGCCGAGATCGCCGACCACGAGAGCCTGCCGCGTCCCTACCTCGAGCAGCTCGTGGTCAGCCTGCGTGACGCGGACCTCGTGCACAGCACGCGCGGCGCCCGCGGCGGCTACCAGCTGACGCGCGACCCCGCCCAGATCCACATGGGCGAGGTGCTGCGTGCGCTGGAAGGACCGCTGGCCCCGATGATCTGCGCCAGCGAGGATCCCATCCACGCCGGCATCTGCAGTCGTACCGGCTTCTGCACCGTCAACCTGCTCTGGGTCAAGGTCCGCGACGCGCTCAGCAGCGCCCTTGACTCGGTGCTGCTGGCCGACCTCGTGCACCCCCGCGCAACGGCGCATCCCTTCCACGCCGGCACGTCGGCCGACCCGGTGCCTGTACCGGCCCTCACCTAACCCCGACAGGAGTCACCCATCACCGTGAGCGACCAGGAACTCGTCATCCGCGATCTCCACGTGGTGCCCGTCGCCGCGCCCGAGAAGGAGATCCTCGCCGGCATCGACCTGACCATCCGCAAGGGCGAGGTCCACGCCGTGATGGGCCCCAACGGCTCGGGCAAGACGACGCTGGCGTACGCCCTGATGGGTCACCCGGCCTACACGGTCACGAAGGGCGAGATCCTGTTCAAGGGCCAGGACGTGCGCAAGCTCTCGCCCGACAAGCGGGCTCGGCTGGGCCTCTTCCTGGCTTTCCAGTACCCCACGGCCATCCCCGGCCTGTCCGTCGCCAGCTTCCTGCGCACGGCGCTCAACGCGCGCCGGCGCCCGCTCGAGGGCGGCGACGGCGCCATCGACCCGTCCGACCTGACCCGCAACGCGATGACCATGGGCGAGTTCCGCAAGGTCATGCGCGAGAAGATGGCGCTGCTCAAGCTGGACGACCGCTTCGCTGCCCGCTACGTCAACGACGGTTTCTCGGGCGGCGAGAAAAAGCGCCTGGAGATGCTCCAGATGGCCGTACTCGAGCCCGAGTTCGCCATCCTCGACGAGACCGACTCGGGCCTCGACATCGATGCCCTGCGCATCGTGGCCGAGGGCGTCAACGCCCAACTTAGCCCGAATCTGGGCGTGCTCGTCATCACCCACTACCAGCGCCTGCTCAACTACATCAAGCCGGACGTCGTCCACGTCCTGGCCCGCGGCCGCATCCTCGAATCCGGCGGCCGCGACCTCGCCCTGCGCCTCGAGGAGGAGGGCTACGGCCCGATCCTGCGCGCCGCCGGCTACGAGGAAGACCTCGCCCACGACCGGCCCGAGACCGACGCCGAGATCGCCGCCGAGGCCGCGGCGCTGGCCCACTGAGCCGGGGGAGGACGCCGCCGTGGCCGCCGTTGCCCGAGCGCTCGACCCCGTCGCGCTGCGTGCCGACTTCCCGCAGTTCGAGCGCGATTTCGGCGGCCGCCGGCTGGCCTACCTCGACTCGGCCGCCACCAGCTTGAAGCCGCGCGTCGTCATCGACGCGGTGAACGACTACAACACAAACTACACAGCCAACGTCCACCGTGGCATCTACACCACCGGCGAGGAGGCCACCGCCGCCTACGAGGCCGCGCGCACCATCACCGCGCGCTTCATCGGCGCGCCCGACCGGCGCGAGATCGTCTTCGTGCGCAACGCCACCGAGGCGATCAACCTCGTCGCCTACAGCTGGGGCCGGCGCGAGATCGGCTCCGGCGACACGATCGTGCTGACCGAGCTGGAGCACCACGCCAACCTGGTGCCCTGGCAGCTGCTGGCGCAGGAGCGCGACGCCGACCTCGAGTTCGTGGCCATCGACGACGCCGGCCGCCTGGTCCCGGAGAGCTACGAGGCGCTCCTGCGCACGCGCCCCAAGCTCGTCGCCTTCGCCCACGTCTCGAACGGCATCGGCACCATCAACCCCGTGCGCGAGATGGTCCGGATGGCCCATGAGGCCGGCGCGCTGGTGCTCGTCGACGGTGCGCAGGCGGTGCCGCACCTGCCCGTGGACGTGGCCGACATCGGGGCGGACTTCTACGTCTTCTCCGGCCACAAGACGCTCGGGCCCACCGGCTCCGGGGCGCTCTGGGCGCGCCGCGAGCTGCTCGAGTCGATGCCGCCGTTCCTCGCCGGCGGCGAGATGATCCGCGAGGTCCACCTGCGCCGCACCGAGTTCAACGACGTGCCCTGGAAGTTCGAGGCGGGCACGCCGGACATCGCCGCGGCCATCGGCCTCGGCGCCGCGCTCAGGTATCTCGAGGGCATCGGCATGGAGGCGGTCCGTGCCCATGAGCGCGAACTGACCGCCTACGCGCTGGAGGTCCTGCCGCGCGAGGTACCGGGCATCGTCATCTTCGGCCCGCCGAACGTCGACGAGCACGCCGGCGTGGTCACCTTCAACCTGCCCGGCATCCATGCCCACGACGTGGCCACGCTGCTCGACCGCGAAGCCATCGCCGTGCGTGCCGGCCACCACTGTACGCAGCCGCTCCACGAGCGGCTCGGCCAGGCGGCCACCGCGCGCGCCAGCTTCAACGTCTACTCCGACCGCGACCACATCGACCGTCTGGCGGCTGCGCTGGCCAACGTCGTGCGCGTGTTCGCCGGCTGACCCATCTCGGGGCGGAAGTACGACGAGATGCCCACGACCCTGCAGCTCCGTGACGGCGTCCTGCCGGCCTACGGCGACGTGTGGACGCCCCTGGCGCTCGACGCTGCCGCCGCGCTGGCGCCCCTGGACCGTGACCGCCGGGAGGTCATGGCAGCGCGGAGCCGGCGCCGACTGGACCGCGCCCGGGAGGGCCGGCCCATCGCCTTCCTCGACGACGGCAGCCTGATCCCGCGTACCTCCATCAGCGTCCGCGACGCCCGCGCGGGCAACTTCGAGGGCGGCGAGATCCCCGACGATCTCCGACGGCAGTGGATCCAGGGCACGGGTCCCGCCACGCGACCGGGCGTCCCCGTCGAGGTGGGTCTGCGCAACGTCGCCTACGCGCTGCTCTCCGGTGCCGACGGCTGGATGTTCGACGGCGAGGACGCGCTGGGGCAGACCGGCTTCATGTCGCTCGACAACCAGCGCAGCCTGCGCAAGGCGTTTGCCCGGGAGCCGCTCTTCTGCGAGGTCGCCGAGCGGGTCGCCGGCCAGATGAACGCCTGGGCGTCGGTCTTCCTGGGGCGGCCGATCATCGACGACTGGCGCCAGCAGCTGGGTGTCACCACGCGCATCTTCCGTCCCCGGGGCCTCCATCTCGACGACCGCCACGTGCGGTCCGCCGACGGGTCCGGCTTCTCGGCTTCCATCGTGGACCTGGTCCTGTACGTGCTGGGCAATCACGCCCGGCTGCGTGCCGAGGGGCGATCGGTCGTCCTCTACCTGCCCAAGATCCAGACGGCGGAGGAGGCGGCCCTGTGGGGCGACCTGCTCACCGCGCTGGAAGGGCATGTGGGTCTCCCGCCCGGGACGATCAGGGTCTATGTGCTCATCGAGCAGCTCGAGGCGGCGTTCCAGCTGATGGAGATCCGCGCCGCGCTCGGTGTCCGGTTCCTGGGCTTCAACACCGGCCGCTGGGACTACATCAACAGTGTGGCCGATGCCCGCCACTGGGACGCCGCATTCGCGAACCCCAACATCGACGCGATCGGCATGACCTACGCGTACATGCGCGCCTACGAAGACCGTGTCCGCCGGGCGGTCAACTCGCCCGACCGCAACGGCCGCTTCGCCCTGTGGCAGGGCGGCATGGAGGCCCAGATCCCCGTCGGCTCCGACGCCGGCGTCGCGTCCGCGATGCGCCGGGCCGTCGCCGGAGCGGAGCGCGAGCAGCGCGAGGGTGCGAGCGGCAAGTGGGTCGCCCACTGGAAGATGGTCCACATCATCCGTCCCGTGTGGGAGCACCACCACGCAGCCAACCAGCTCGGACGGGCGTTCCCGGCGCTGACCTACACCGACGCAGATGCCGCCGCCCTGACCGCGCTCGAGCCCGCCCCGCGAACCGTGCGCGGCCTGCGCGACCTGCTCTCGGTCGGGATCCAGTACGGCAACGCCTTCTCCCAGGGGTTCCAGGCGGCTGCCCTCAAGCCGGCGGACTTCTTCGGCGACGACGACGTGCTCTACCTGATGGAGGACATGGCGACGGGCGAGATCCGCCTCTCCATCCTCTGGGAGTGGCTGGGCAAGGGGGCCCGGTTCACCCACGACGACATGGCCGTCGGGGTCCGGGCGGGCGACCCGCTGACCCCGGAGCTTCTCGCGCGGCTTCTCGCGGAGGAGTACCGGAAGCTCCGGCAGGCCAGCGATCGGGATGTCCACGACGACTCGAAAGCGACCACGCTGCCGGTCGCGCGGGCGATCGTCGATGCGTACGTCCACGCGCCGGTGAAGCCACCGTGGTACATCGACCTGTTGAACCTGAACCTCGGCATCCATGATCCGGCCGTCGCGCACGGGCGCGTGTCGGCCTATCTTTCGGCCCTCGCGCGGGATGGCTCGCGCATCACCGCAAACCTCGACTTCGACCCCGGGGGAGAGTGACCGGGCCGCTGGAGGCGGGTCGCCGGGTGCAAGTCCGACCCTCGCGGTCGGGATTGGGCATTGGCGCTACACTCGCCTGAGCCATGGACGACCTCTACCGCGACGAGATCCTGGAGCACTATCGCCATCCTCACAACTTCGGCACGCTGCCGGAGCCCGATGCCGTCTTCGAAGGCGCCAACCCGCTCTGTGGCGACCGCATCACGCTGATGCTCGGCATCAGCGAGGCCGGCATCGTCGACGAGGTGGCCTTCACCGGCCGCGGCTGCGCCATCAGCCAGGCTTCCGCGTCGATGCTGACCGATTCGATCAAGGGCCGGCCGCTGGCCGAGATCGCCAAGTTGGGCCGCCAGGACGTGCTCGATGAGCTGGGCATCCCCATCAGTCCCGCCCGCCTGAAGTGCGCGCTGCTCTCGCTGGACACGCTGCGCCGGGCGCTGCTCGACCGGATCGCCTGGCAGGCCAGCACCGAGGACGGCGTCGCATGAGCAAGACCTATGCCGAACTCCTGAACGAGGCGCGTGCGGCCACCCGGAACGTGACCAACGACGAGGCCCAGGCGCGGGTCGAGGCGGGCGCCCTGCTCCTCGACGTCCGCGAGGCCGACGAATGGGCGGCGGGGCATCTGCCCGGCGCCGTCTTCCTGCCGCGCGGGCAGGTGGCGAGTGGCATCGAGGCGGTGGCGCCCGAGCGCGATCGTCCGCTCGTCGTCTACTGCGCCTCCGGCGCCCGCTCGGCCTTTGCCGCACAACTGCTCCAGGCGATGGGCTACCGCGACGTGGTCAACATGGTCGCTGGCTTCGTAGGCTGGCAGTCGGAAGGGCGGCCGACGGCCGGCTCTCATCGGCTGACGATGGAGCAGCGGCGACGCTACAGCCGCCACCTGCTGGTGCCGGAGGTCGGTTCGGAGGGCCAGGCGAAGCTGCTCGACTCGAGGGTCCTCTTCATCGGCGCCGGGGGCCTGGGTTCGTCGGCCATGCTCTACCTTGCCGCGGCCGGCGTCGGCACCATCGGCATCGTCGACTTCGACATCGTGGACGCCAGCAACCTGCAGCGCCAGGTCGTCCACACCACCGATCGCATCGGCCAGAAGAAGACCGAATCGGCGGCCATCACCATCCGCGCGCTGAACCCGGACGTGCGCGTCGTGGGCCACGACGAGATGCTCACGGACGACAACGTGGACCGACTCATCGCCGGCTACGACATCGTCATCGACGGCACGGACACCTTCGAGACGCGCTACACGCTCAACGACGCCGCCGTCCGGGCAGGCATCCCGGTCGTGCACGCCAGCGTCTTCCGCTTCGAGGGGCAGCTGACCGCCTTCGTGCCCTACGAGGGGCCCTGCTACCGCTGCCTCTATCCGACCCCGCCGCCGCCCGAACTGGCGCCTGGGTGCTCCGTCGCCGGCGTGCTCGGCGTGGTGCCCGGCACGCTCGGCATCCTCCAGGCCACCGAGGCCATCAAGCTGCTGCTCGGCATCGGCGAGCCGCTGGTCGGACGCCTGCTCATCTACGACGCCCTCGATGGCACCTTCCAGGAGCTGAAGCTGCGCCGCGATCCGGCCTGCCCGGCCTGCGGCGACGCCGTGCGTGCGGCCGCGGCCCAGCCCCCGCTGGGGGTGCCGGCATGAGCACGGTGCGTATCCCGCCGGTACTGCGCGCTGCGGCCGGCAACCAGAAGCAGCTGGCCGTTACCGGCGAGACGGTGGGCGCGGTGATCAATACGCTCGTCATCGACTACCCCGGCCTGCGCGACCAACTGCTGACGCCGGACGGGGTTCTCAACCGCTTCGTCAACGTCTACCTCAACAACGAGGACGTTCGCTACCTTGGCGAGCTGGAGACGCCGGCCGGGGAGCGAGACACGATCGTCATCCTGCCGGCGATGGCGGGCGGAGCGCCCTGACGGTGGCCGTCCGGCCGGCGCCGGACGAGCGTCCGCACGCGCACCAGGGTGCGGGGCCGCATGGTGGCCGCTATGCCTCGATCGTGGACGCCGTTGGCAACACCCCGCTGGTCGAGATCCCGCGCATGTGCCCCAACCCGAACGTCCGCCTGTACGCCAAGCTCGAGGGGCTGAACCCGACCGGCTCGGTCAAGGATCGTATCGCCAAGTACCTCATCGATGACCTGGAGGCCTCCGGTCGCCTCGGTCCGGACTCGATCATCATCGAGCCGAGTTCGGGCAACACGGGCATCGCCCTGGCGATGATGGCCCGGCGCAA
>Ga0315281_10000959_pt1 | contig 41587 bp, 40 predicted proteins | sample YL17G07_0_MG_FD_204540 | JGI IMG/M metagenome (GOLD analysis project Ga0315281, IMG submission 204540) | Sediment microbial communities from Yellowstone Lake, YNP, Wyoming, USA - YL17G07_0 | ecosystem: Environmental > Aquatic > Freshwater > Lake > Sediment | place: USA: Wyoming | collected...
CTCTATCCGAATCTTTCTTATCGACTTTGCCTTCACGGACTTTGGCGGCCAGTTCGTTGCGGTTCTTGACTTCGTATTTGGCGTAGATGACGAATAAACTCTTTTTGAGTCCTCCAATATAAGACTGAACCTCGGGTTTTAGGTCGGGTAAGCGGACTTTTATGACCGCGGGTACGGATTCGTACATGGGTTACAAAATGAAAAACAAAATCGTACACACCGCCGTCACAGCTAATGTGAAAGCGCCGACAGTGTTTGACAGCCAACCGTTTATCCATTTGCCCATTATTTTTTTGTCATTCGCGAGTTTGAGGATCACGGCGATCAGCGGCGGCGTGACGACTCCGTTCAAAACTGCCGCCCAAATCAAAGCCTGGATGGGATTGATGCCCACGAAGTTAATGAGCAAACCAATCAAAGTCGAAATGGTGATGACGCCGTAAAAACCGTGCGCATCGCGGAACTTTTTATACAAACCTTCCTTCCAGCCGAAAGCCTCGGACAAGGCGTAAGACGCTGAAGCGGACAAAACGGGAACCGCCATCAAACCCACGCCAATGACGCCGATGGCAAAAACCAACGACGCGAATCTTCCGGCCAAAGGCACGAGCGCTTGCGCGGCTTGTGACGAAGTCTGGATATCGAATAAACCGTGGCTGAAAAATGCATTGGCAGCCGTCGCTACTATGCAGAACATGATGGTTTGCGAAAATGCCATGCCGATAAACGTATCTTCGCGCATCTCTCGCATTTCCTCTTTCGACGATCCGCGTCGCGAAGCCAGCGTCGTCTTTCCTTGCGAGATCTCCTCTTCTACTTCCTCATTAGACTGCCAGACAAATAAATACGGCGAAATGGTCGTGCCCAGCAAAGCCACGACCATGAGAATGAAATCCTTGTTGAATTCGAAATGCGGAATGAACAGGCTGGCTGCCAGCGTTCCCCAATTATGGGTGACGATGATCAGGGTCAGCGCATAACTGAAAAGCGCCAACGCAAACCATTTGAGGATGCGTGCGTAAGTTTTGTATGTGACGAAAATTTCCAACAGCAAAATAAAAACCGTAAACAGGATGGCCATGACGGCAAAAGGTATGCCCGGCACCAGCAATCGCATGGCATCAGACATGGCGCCCAAGTCTGCACCAATGTTGATGGTGTTGGCCGTCACGATCAAACCGACAAACATGTAGAGAACCCAGCGCGGCAGGCGTTTGCGCACCACAGCCGTCAATCCCTGCCCAGTGACTGTGCCGATGCGGCCCACCATTTCTTGTATGGCCGACATCATGGGCAACATGAACAGCGATGACCACAAAAGCGACAAGCCGAATTTGGCCCCGGTTTGCGTATAAGTCGCAATGCCCGACGGGTCGTCATCCGATGCGCCGGTGATGAATCCGGGACCGAATTTGGACAAGATGCGTTTAATCAATCCCATATCTCAACGTACGAGCATCTGCAACAAAGCCAATAAAGCGACCAAAAACCACACGGCATTCAAAGCCGCTGGTTGATAGGCATTCTTATAAACCGAGACTGCGATCATGCCGCATGCACCGGTCAAATTTAAAAGCTGATACCACAAGCTTCCTGCGGGCAAAAATCCAAAACTTACCAGCGCATACGCAGTCAATATGGCAATCGTCCCATACCAACCGATAATTTCAACGGTGATGCTGCAAACTCCGGCACATTTAAAAGTCGCATTCTTTTTCATTAGTACATTATACCATGCTTCGCAGATAAGCGTCGGCCTGGTCCAAAACTTCTTTGGTATCCTCGTAAATTATTTTATCCTTGGCGTCTTCCAAATCAAACCATTGGCAATCGACGACTTCATCACCATCGATTTCGATTGTACCGCCCACTACTTCGGCCAAAAAGAAAATCACAGTCTTCATCACACCCGGCTTGGGCGCATATTGCGATTGCGAGCTGAACTCGCCGATCATCCTTACATCCAAACCCGTCTCTTCCTTAATTTCACGCATCGCCGTCTCGTGCTCATCCTCCCCTTCCTCCACATGGCCCTTGGGCGGAGACCAGTGACCCGCGCCTTGCAGCACAAGCAAATACAGCGGCTTGGGACCGCTGCGGTCGACTACGACCGCACCGCACGATTTTTCGTATTGCATATTAACGTGAATTTACTAATCAACTTCCCTTCCCCGTCATTGCGCATTCGACAAGCTCATGCCCTGAGTTTATCGAAGGGAGCGTATGCGAAGCAATCTCCCCTCTCACTAACAGAGTTAACATGCTTCGTGAGATCGCCGCGCATTCGCTCGCGATGACGAAAGAGAGCGTGTTACTTGTTGTTTGTTGTTTTATATGGTTGCGCCCTCAGCGCTCGATGATACGCAATAGCAAACCGATGCGACTCGTCCCTGGCATGAACCAGAATGTCTTTGTGCTTTTCCAAGGTGGACAGCAGGCCAAGAAACGCTGGCGGGACGACCAGGTCCTCGCGTTTGCGGTTCGGGCCTTTGACCATGCCGATGACAGGTATGATACGCGCTGCGTCGAGTTTGCGCACCACCTCGAGCGCCGCGTTAACCTGCCCGATGCCGCCGTCGATCAAAATCAAATTCGGCCATTCCCAGCCATGTTCGCGGTGGTGGAAACGGCGGCGCAGGACTTCGCGCAAGCTGGCGTAATCGTCCGCACCCAAAACGTCGCGGATCTTGAACTTGCGGTACAAAGCTTTGACCGGCGTGCCATGACGGAATACGACCATGGACGCAGTTCCAGACGTGCCCGAGATATTTGAAATGTCGTAAGCTTCGAGGCGGCCAAGGATCCCGACTTCCTCTCCCCCGTCGTCTGCCGTCTGTCGTCTGTCGTCTGCCGCAAGTACGGCAATGTCGCGAATATGTTCCAAAGCGCGGACTCGATTGCGCAGTTCGGCAGCCAACTCGTATTTCTGCTCTTTGGACGCGGCCATCATCTCTTTCTGATAACGCCGGACGATTACCAAGCGACGCCCTTCAAAAAATGCCATGAGGTCACGGATAATCTTGGAGTAATCTTTTGACGAAATCACGTCTACACAAACTCCCGGACATTGTTTGAGATGCACGTAAAAACACGGACGCTTTTGTCCCGGCGTACATGTCGACCACGGAATTGCTTTGCGCACGATGTCGAGCGAGGCACGGACAGCACGCGCCGAAGTGAACGGACCGTAAACCGCTTTGTACTGTCCGGCCGAATTGTCGTCAAAATCAGAAGCACGCAGCAAAAACGGCCGCGGAAATTCCTCGTCCGTGATTACCAGATAACTGAAACTCTTGTCGTCCTTTTCAAGAATGTTGTAATACGGTTGATGACGCTTGATGAGATTGGCCTCCAAAAACAAAGCTTCGATGGCCGTCGGCTGTTCCTGATAGTCGATAGCCGCGATCTTCCCAACCATTTCTTCAATCCGATTATCTCGCGGCCGCGTAAAATAAGACTCCACGCGACGCTTAAGCGACGTTGCCTTGCCGATATATAGGATTTCGCCGGTACCGTCCTTCATTATATAAACGCCCGGTTTGTCCGGCAGTTGGTTATTCTTAATTTTCACCGAAGACGTAATCATACCCATATGGTACCAGTCCTGGCCCGGCGGTCAAACAAACGGGGCAGGCAATTGACCATATGCAAATAACATGTTTTCATGTGCCCCACACGCACGTCGACAATCCAAAACCAAACCAACGGATTCGTTGGAGAGGAAGGACCTGATGCATAACGATAGCGATTCTTCCCATCCCCTCCCCGCGGAAGCTTCTCCGGCGGCACAGGAGCCAGAACAGAAATTGCAGACCTACATCGAAGCGCTGGGTGCGCCAAGTTGGTTAGCCAAACATCTTTCGCAAAGGCTGAATAGGGATTTTGAACACAAAGCCATAGCCCTGATCCAAGGTTTTTTGCGCCACGGCTGGTCCATAAGCGAGCTTTACTGGCTCGACCAATGGGACACGACCTGGCGCCAGCATCCGGCACATGCCTTTCACATAGAAAAAGCGCTGGTCAAACTGGGTTTCATGCCCGCTGTAGCGCGCCGCATGGTGATAGAACGTCCTGCGCTAAGGATTCTCGAGGTGAAAGCAATGACGGATATCGTCGCTGCCATGATTGACATCGGGTATACGGATATCCAATTGTTCAACTTGTCGCGCAGCCATGCCAAGTTTTTCCGCATGACGCCCCAGTCTTTTATGGCGGCGTACGACAAAGCACAACGAGATTGCAAGGGAATTCTCTGGAACCCCAAAGGCACTCGGCAACCGCCCACAATACCTCCTGAAAAGACTGTCGCGTCTTCGCAACCGCCCGTGCTATCAGCCGAGGCCCTGGCGGAAATCAAGACCTTCCTTGAACCGACGCAGGAAACGCCTCCGGAAATCATCGTTTCCCCGCAGGCTGTGTCAATTCCAGTCGCGCCTGAATCCAAACCCGTTCCGATTCCGCAAGCGAATAATCCTCCGGCTGAACCAAAATCGTCGTCAGTGCCTGTGGCACGGATTGCGCTCAAAAAAATACCGAGTATTCCGGCGGCACCCCGCGTGCCAATGATAAAAACGCCGGTTTCGGTCAAGCGCGAACCATTGCCTGCGCCTTACGTTCCCGAAGAAACGATCAAAAACTGGAGGGAGCTGGGCAAGGCCATTCTGCACTCCGCTTTTCCCAATGATCGCGACCGTATTTGGAACAAGTTCCTTCGTGAAAATCCCTGGATTGACTCCAAGGGCCATGAAGCCCGTGTCTTGGACCAGATGTATACCTGGGTCAGCTTCGGGCAGACTTTGCCGGACAAGGACCCGCGCGCCTTGTTCTTCGCCAGCATTTTGCTGAATCGAAATTTGCCGGACCAGGAACGCGAAGCGCTTCGCAGGCAGGACAAGGAAAATCTGAAACGCGGACAATCGTCCAGCCGCAAGCGACGCCAAAAAAAATCCGCCAAACCTCAGCCCAACCTGTCTTCCATTCTCAAGCTGGATGAAGAGGTCGTGTACTTCCGCATGTACGTGTGCCGGCGCATCCTGGAAGAATACGATCCGCAGGAACATCCCGAAGCGCTTTGCTATCCATGGGAGCAGGTCGAGCCGTACGCTCCGCCATTGCCGCGCAACTTCTCGATTCCGCCGCCTCCGCTCACGGATGAGAAGCTGTGGATCGCCAAGCGCGACGAGTTACGTTACCGCGTCAACTACCTGCGCGATTTGGATTGGCGTCCGGAACGCAAACCGTTCCTGTTCATCATCCAGGAACCGACACGCGAGAAATTCCTCAAGCGCCTCGAACGCTACTTGAAAGACAAAAACCCTGAAAAAAACAGAAGCGTCAAGTACCGGCGTAACAGGGAAATCATTTCACCCCAATCACCTCTAGCCTGACCCCGTCGCAGTATCGCGTTAAACGCGATTAATTGCGGCGGGTTTTTATTTTGCCGAGGGGAGATTCCTCTGTCCCGCCATCCGGCGAGACATCTCCCTTGAAAAAGGGAGATTGAGTTCTTATGTCATATTAACCGTTGACAATGCGCGCTTTTGTTGATAGCCTGCCCAGTAAACGCCCTCTGACAACCAAAGGAGACAACATGACGATCGCGCTCTGCATGGTCGGCATCATTGCTTATCTGTTTATCGGCAACTGCATCAGATGCGCTGCGATCAGGTGCTGGAAAACAGAGACCATTGCCCGCTCAGACGGAATTGCAGGACTGAACAAGCTGACCTACGTACTAAGAAACAAACCAACCATTGGTTTCTGTTTGCTATTTCCCGTCACTGCCCACAATCGCGAGTACTCGAATGTCGGAGACGCTCCGTGGCCCATGGTTGCGGAAATAGGCGACCAGACGACGGCCAATTGGTACTTCGGTATGATGCTGTTGTTTTGGCCGCTAAAAATCGTCTGGAACATCATCGTGCTCTGGGCCTTCTTCATATCATTCCTGTTTCGGCATTCGCCTCGGACACAAGCGACAACCTGGGGCCAGGACCTCGACCGCCTGCGGGCCAAACGCGACACTGCGAGCGACCAGGTCAAACTCCTGGATAAGGAAATCGCCAAGCTTGAGAAAGAGATGGTCGAGAGCCAGGGCGGCAGCGTGTTTCGCGCCAGCGAGGCGCTGGAAAGGAGGCGAACATGATCACGTGGAGCAACTTCTTTCTGGCTTGTATTCCCATCATCGCCTACTTGCTGATTGGCCGCTTGATAGGATCTGCTTCGCGCAAAGCCTGGATCGAGGCACAGGAAAAACGCGTGCAAGGCAGATACCATGCCGTGTACGAAGGACCTTTGCCTTTGACCTTCTATTTTTTCTTTCCCTACCAGGCATTTACCAGACGCTATCGCATAGGCCTTGCGGATTTCATGCTCAACCGCGACGGCGTGTTGTACGAGTTGCAGGGCGACGAATTGACTTATGTCCGCGCCCACATGCTCCTCTGGCCTCTCCGGATACTGACAATTCTCATCATGGGCACGGCGGCCATGCCTGAAGCGATTCGTCTGCGACAAAGCGCGGACCGACAAATCGCGCGACTGGAGAAACGGCGCAGAAAGCTTCGATCGCGAGTCTGCACTGCCGAAGATCAACTTCATCAAGCAGGCTATGAACTCGACGAATTGATCAAGCGACGCAACGCCGAACTCAAAAATTTAGCCTTCGAACTTGCGCAAGAGGCCCACGAACTTTCCGATGCGACACCCAAGCGCCAAAGACCGCGCCTGCGCCCGCTGTCCACGGAAAAGCAACTCTCACGGTCCGAAAAAAAGCGGACAGATCTCAACTGACTCAAAACGGCCTATGGCCGTTTTTTCTATTTTAGACTCATTTGTCATCCCGAGCGGAGTTCGACGGAGTCGAGGGATCTGGCCTGGATAGGTCCTTCCATTCCGGATTCAAAGTTTTAATCAAACTCATTTTCTTGAACCTTGACCAACCTTTAAGTTGTTTTTCTCTTTCTAAGGCCGAAGTGACTTCACTGGTCAATTCGAAGTACACTAAACGGTCACATTTGTATTTTTTTGTGAATCCATCAAATAATCCGGTTTCATGTTCCACTATGCGACGCTCCAAGTTATTCGTAACTCCAATATAAAGTACACCGGACCTACTGGCTAATATATAGACAAAGTAGTTGTGATCTCGCATAAATTCAAACCAGATCCTTCGACTGCGCTCGCAAATCGCGTCTAACGCGACGGACTCGCTTCGCTCAGGATGACATAAGATATGAAACGAAATTATCGCTTCGCCAGCACCCTCTTCAAATACTGCCCCGTATAACTGTCTTTAATCTGCACAATTTCCTCCGGAGTTCCTTCGGCAACGACTTGGCCGCCGCGGTCGCCGCCTTCGGGACCAAGGTCGATTATCCAGTCAGCGTTCTTAATGACGTCGAGGTTGTGTTCGATGACGATGACCGTATTTCCTTTGTCCACGAGCCGTTGCAGAACGTCCAAAAGTTTCTGCACGTCGTCAAAATGCAAACCTGTTGTCGGTTCATCCAGGATATAACAAGTATGGCCCGTGTCGCGACGCGCCAATTCGGCGGACAACTTGACGCGCTGCGCTTCGCCGCCGGACAAAGTCGTGGCCGATTGTCCAAGCTCGATGTAACCCAGACCGACTTCTTTTAGGACTTTTGTGCGGTCGTGCACGGGCGGCAAATCTTTGAAAAAATCATTCGCTTCTTCGACCGTCATGCTTAGCACGTCGGAAATATTCTTGTTGCGGTATTTGACCTCGAGCGTTTCGCGGTTGAAACGCTTGCCTTTGCAAATGTCGCACGGCACGTAAACCGTGGGCAAAAAGTGCATTTCGATGGCGATCTGCCCGTTGCCTTCGCAGTGTTCGCAACGGCCGCCGGGAACGTTGAAGGAAAATCTTCCGACTTTGTAGCCGCGCATTCTAGCATCCGGCGTCATGGAATACAGGTCGCGGACATGGGACCAAATTCCGGTGTACGTCGCTGGATTGGAACGCGGCGTGCGACCGATGGCCGACTGGTCAACATCGATGATCTTATCCACCCAGTCAATGCCATCAACGCGCTCATGTGGCGCCGGTTTTGCCATGGAACCGTTCAATCGCGCGGCCATGGCACGGTACAGTACGTCGATGACCAGCGTCGACTTGCCGGATCCGGACACGCCGGTAATGCACACAAAGCGGCGCAACGGAAAGTTAACAGTAATGTTTTTCAGATTGTTAGCCGTGGCTTTTCTCACCGACAGCCATTGCTTCGGCTCGCCGCGACGTTTTGCCGGAATGGTGATGCGTTTGTCGCCGCGCAAATACGCACACGTCAAACTTTTCTTGTCATTCAAAACCTGAGGCATTTCTCCTGCCGCGACAATTTGGCCGCCGTGCTTGCCCGCGCCCGGACCAAAGTCGACCAGATAATCAGCAGCCGCAATCGTATCCTCGTCATGCTCGACCACGATGATGGTATTGCCAGCGTCGCGAAGCTTTTCGAGAGTTTCCACGAGCTTCGCATTATCGCGTTGATGAAGCCCGATGGTCGGTTCATCCAGCACGTATAAAGCGCCAACGAGCCGTGAGCCGATTTGCGATGCGAGCCGGATGCGCTGCGCTTCGCCGCCGGACAAAGAACCGGCAATGCGATTGAGCGTCAAATAATGCAAACCCACGTCCAGCATGAATTGCAAACGCGCCATTATCTCTTTCAACACCGGCGCCGCAATCGCTTCTTCGTTTTGGTTGAGCTTGAGACCGCGGAAAAATTCATGCGCGTCTTCAATAGTCAGCGATGTCGCGTCAACAATACTCTTTTTATTCAAAAAAACGTGAAGCGATTCGGGACGAAGTCTTGCGCCTTTGCAAGTCGGACACGGCGTTTCGGAAAACAAAAATTCCGTGCCCAAGCCGTTACACGCCGGACAAGCGCCGTAAGGAGAGTTGAACGAGAACAAGCGCGGCTCGATTTCCGGAAACGCAAAATCATGTTCCGGACACGCGAACTTGGATGACATCAGATGCTCCGAACCGTCGTCCAGCACAGCGACGACAGAATCGTTGCCGCGATCGAGCGCGATCTCCACCGCTTCGGTCAAACGCGACCGCAATGGTTTGTTGTTCTCGAGCGGCCAGGCCAAGGGAATGCGATCCACAATCAACTCGATGGTGTGCCGCAGATTTCGTTCCAAAGGTATACGTTCACGCAGCGGATACATCTTGCCGTTGACGCGCACCTCGGAAAAACCTGATTCGTACGCTTGCTGTAAAAGCTGGTAATACTCGCCTTTCCTGCCACGCACCAACGGCGACAAAACCATGATGTGGTTGCTGGATGCGGCGTTCTTGCGTTTTTTTACGGCTTGCACGTCGCTGTGAATGGCGATGCTCTGTTTGACGATCACGTCCACGATTTCATCCACGCTCATCTTGCGGATCGGCTCTCCGCCGACGGGACAATGCGGACGGCCGAGGCGAGCATACAAAACACGGAGATAATCGTAGATTTCGGTAATGGTCGCGACGGTTGAGCGCGGATTGCCGCTGTGCGCCTTTTGGTCGATGGAAATGGCCGGCGATAAACCGTCTATTTCGTCCACGTCCGGCTTGCGCATCTGACCCAAAAACTGGCGCGCATAAGCGGACAGGGATTCCACATAGCGCCGTTGTCCTTCGGCAAAAATCGTGTCGAACGCCAAACTGGACTTGCCAGATCCGGATAAGCCCGTAAACACAATCAGTTTATTGCGCGGTAAATCCAGGGAAATATCCTTAAGATTGTGTTCGCGTGCACCGCGGATAGTGATGTGGTCCTGCATAACAATAAATTCGCGTTCAAAGTTGACGCTATACCGTAGCTTACGTCATTTCCTGTATTGTGTCGAGCTTCCGAGGCTTTCAGTAAATAAGTTCAGACCCTCTATCCGTCCATCGCTTCTTAACTTATGCTCGGGACACCTTTCCCCCGTCTAACGAGGGAAAGGAGCTTATAAGTTAATAACTGCCTTTACCTCGCTTGCGGGGGAAAGGTGGCGAGTCCTACGAGACGGATAGAGGGTCCGTCTTTATGGACGTCTTTCATCGTTTTCCGTATAATACCCCCACTATGAAATACACTTTATCTGGTTTGGCCGCCATCGGAGTCATGGTCGCAACCGCGATCCCCGCCTTGGCCGCCACACCGCAGCAAATTCTTGATAAGAGCATGGTTTCTATTAATCCTGACCAGGGATCCAATATCACGGGCCAGCTGTCCGTGGACGTTAAAGAAAAACGCTGGGTAAAATCCACGACCAAAACACCTGAAAACGGCACCATGACCGTCAAGTTTGAACAGCGCACGCTGCCCAAAGAGTTTGGAATGCAAAACTCGGAAGGGCGCTTGACCATCACCAACGCACAAATTTCCGATACCGATCAAACGGTAAAACTGGAGCAGCCAATCAAGGCCCAGTGGAAAATGCTGTTGCCCACGATTTACACCCGCTTGGAACAAGTGCCTGATTCGATAGTCGGCATGCTTAAAACACAGGACGTCGACTTAACGCCCTATCTGGGGCAATGGCAGCGCATCGATATTCCGAACAAGCTCATGGCCGCAAAAGACCAAGCATCCAATCCGTTGCAAAATGCAACAGAGGACCTGAACGTGTTAAAACAAATCAACGATGAACACGCTCTGATTGCCGGTAAAACGCAAAAAACCTGGAACAATAAGCAAGGTCAAAAGATGGTTCGCGTTGTCATCGCCGCTAACAAGGCCTTGCTTTACAAGAACTATCAGAAAGACCTCAAAGTGGCCTACAAAATCCCAGACCGTTCAGAACGCAACGCTCAGATAAAATACCTGCGCGACGGATACAATAAAACGGCACAGGATCTGGCCAAGATTAAAGCCACGGCCGACATCAACATGAACAGCGAAAACGTAGAAACCGTGAATCTCTCTTTTGTCCAAAACGATTTGAAGAACGAATGCACTTGGAATGAAAGGCGCCAAAGGGAGATCTGCAGAAACGTGGGACGCACATACGTGACGGTCGACGGATCCTTAACGTTCCTGCCGGAAAACCATACTCCGATCGCGGCGCCGGATACCTACGCCAATCTGGATGCGGTCAACGGCTTTTTGAACGAATTGACCAGTAGCCTGTAATCCAAGCCACAAAATAAAATCCTCCGCTTGCCGGAGGATTTTATTTTGTCATGTTGAGCGAAGTCGCGTCGGACGCGACGTAGTCGAAACATCTGGTTTTTCAGTTTCAACAAACCAGATCCTTCGACTCCACTACGTTCCGCTCAGGATGACATGTTCTGAAAATCGACTGCGCTACGCAGTGTCGCATACGCCACGGCCAGATAAATGACATATACTGCTGCGCCGAATTCCTCGATAATATCGCCGACCAAATTCGTGGACCAATGATCTGCCAATATTGACATGGCCAGGGCCAAGACCATGCAAGGCAGGATGAGCGAGACGGCGCCAGCCAGGCAGATCCAAACAATCTTCCACCAACGACCTTTGACCATGGCCTTGCTCATCTGCATGGCTTTCATGCCGCCCTCGTCTTCATAGATCGAAACTAATCCGGCAAAAGCCCAGTAAACTGCAAAGATGACGCCCGGGACGATCAAGGCCAGAAACAACAGTCCGCTCAACAGGCCGCTGACAAGCATGGTCCAGATATAACGAACGTAAACTTTGCCGTTGAAATGCATTGACCAAAGGCTTTTAAAATCCACAGGTTTACCGTCAAGTTCCGCGCGGACCAGTGAGGCGAGGAGAATGTAAGCGAAAGCGCCGACCAACAATTCGTACAAACCCTGGAAGCGCACGACGGTCATCATGCCGTCCAAATCCTGGGCTTTGCCGGCCAACGGCGAAAGTTCCATGATCAAACTGAATGGCAGATAAACGAGCAGCACGATGGCCAAAATAGTCCGCCAGTTTTTTTTAACAATACGCCCGCTGATCGTCAACAAAGGTCCGGCTTTGAGCCCCACGGTGTTATCGTTCATATTAACGACATTATCAAGGCTTGATGATTTTTTGTCCATCAGCTACCATGCCCGCGTTCGGAGAGGTCGCATCTCCAGCTCAGCTGGACACTGCATAATTAATATTATTTCGGAGAGGTCGCATAGAGGCCTAGTGCACGCGCTTGGAAAGCGCGCATACCGCAAGGTATCGAGGGTTCGAATCCCTCCCTCTCCGCCACACTTCGCTAAAGCTTCTTGTGGCTTTCAGCCATAAGAAAGATTTGTCGAAGGGTTGCAAAAAAGACCGGCTATTCCGGTCTTTTTAGTTTATTGATAGGTTAGCCCTTTCCGCCTGCTGCTTCGATCTTTGTCTTGAACGAATCGAACGGCAATGCGCCTTCGATCAATTCGCCGTTCACGAATGTAGCCGGAGTTCCGGCAACGCCTGCACCTGCTCCTTCGGTCTGGTCTTCACTGATGCGTTTGGCCGTTTCTCCGCTATCAAGGCACTTGTCAAACTTGGCCGAATCCAGTCCCAAATCTTTGGCCGCCTGTTTCCAGGCGTCTACGCCCATCTTCTGCGCGCGATTGGCTTCGAATATCTTGTCATGCATTTCCCAAAATTTTCCCTGCGCAGCTGCGCATTCCGAAGCCTCAGCCGCTTTTTGGGCATTGGCATGGAAAGACAGCGGGAAATGCCGAAAAACTACGCGTACGTCTTTGGGGTAGGCTTTTACGATCTGTTTAACCGTATCGAAATGACGCAAACAATACGGACATTCAAAATCAGAATATTCAAGCAATGTGACTTTGGCATTCACCGGGCCAAAGACATGGTCACGCTTGTCATCCACGGCCTTTGGCGGATTCGACGGTGGCGTGGGTTGTTGGGCATTGGGATCGGCAGACGGTTGCGTAGGCTTTTGCGCAACCTGCGAAGGTTGATTCGCAGTCAAACCCCCAAGACTGCGTCCGGAGAGAACGAAATTCAGAATAAATACCAAGGCTACCGTGGACACGATGGCCACACCGGCAACAAGACCCAAAGCGAACATGGTCTTGGGATTGCCATGCCACACACTGGTATCTTCCTTGGAAATCTCGATGGGTTGTTCCATAAAAAAAGAAGTATAAAAATTTAATAATTTATTCACAGCCCTGCAATGGGGCGTGTCTTATTTTCGTCCTTAAACAACGCAAAGTCAACTGACTATGTCAATGCTGCTCTGTGCATGCTTTATTTCAACTGAACATCCAAAGCATTTTTCCATTCAGCGCCTTGTATGACTCCGTCATAACGGATTCTGCCAATAAAAAACGTAGGCGTTGAATCCAATCCCATGGACTGCGCCTCCTGCACGTCTTGTTTGACTTTGCTTAGCGCCAAGTCCGAAAACTGACATTTGGCAAAGCGATCCTGCATCAAACCCAAATCCTTGGCCAAAGAAATGAAATATTCGTTCGGCGAAGGCAATTTGGTCCAGGCCTCCTGTAAATCGTACAATCTGTGCGCATAATCCCAAAAATTCCCCTGTTCTTGCGTGCATCGGGCCGCAACTGCCGCCGACCGCGCATTGGCGTGCAATTCAGTCAAAGGAAAATCATTCCACACGAACTTTACGCGGTCTTTGTAAGCATCGATAGTCTGTCGTAAAGCCGGCTCTGCGATTTTACAAGCCGGGCATTCAAAATCGCTGTATATCCTGACCGTGACCTTGGCGTTATCAGGTCCCACGGACGGATTGCCGTCATCATTGAAAACAATATTGGGATCGATTTCCACCCCCCTGCCGCCCGTCGGCGTAACGTTGGGTCCGGATGCCACGGCCCAAACCAAACCAGCGACGATTAGTACGCCCAGAATAATGGTTCCGATCAAAAACATTCTCCGTGTTTTATCAATCTGTTCCATAATTGAAGTATTCGACCATATCAGCGACTGCTCTGCAAATACTGGATGACGCCCAAAGCCGCCTTGCTGCCTTCGCCCACGGCCACGGCGATTTGTTTTTGCGCCACGTCGGTCACATCGCCGGCCGCCCAGATGCCCGGGACCGAAGTCGCGTTTTGCTTGTCGACAACAATCTCTCCACCATCGTCTTTTTCGACCTGGGTTACAAAATCAGCCACGGGCAACAAACCGATTTCGATAAATATTCCTTGCGACGGCTCGTGGACTTCGCGGCCCTGCCCGTCGGCATACACGATGCCGTTGACCAGTCCGTCGCCAGTAATTCTCACAACCCTCGCCTGCCCCACGACGCGGATATTAGGTGACAACGCGCAGGACTTGACCATGCCCTGATCGCCTTGCAAAGACGGATTAATGGAAATCACCGTCACTTGCTTCGCGTATTTTGCCAAAAACAAAGACGCGTCCATGGCGCTGTTGCCTCCGCCGATGACGTGCACGCTCTTATCTTGGTACAACGGCGCATCACAGGTGGCGCAATACGAAACGCCTTTGCCGTAAAATTCTTTTTCCCCGGGAACGTCGAGCTCGCGATGGCGCGCGCCAGTGGCAATCAAAAGAGTTTTTGAGAAATAGATGCCTGTCGCGGTTTTTACTTCAAATTCTTCTCCATTTTTTACGACGGCTGCCGCCTGCTCGTTTTCCCGCAATTCAAAAGACCCCGCATAGTCGTCCAGATGTTTACGAAATTGTTTTACCAGCGACGTACCGTCAAGCAAATGAAAGCCAAGATAATTTTCTACGTCCGCGCTCCACAAAGTCTGACCGCCAACGTTGCCGGTTAAAATCAAAAATTTGAGTTTTTGTCGCGCCAAATAAATCGCAGCCGCCAAACCGGCCGGCCCGGCGCCGATCACAATGCAATCATAAACCATAACTCGTCGACTCTATTGTACCACATCCGCTTTGACGGGACGCGGCTTCGCAATCCACCCGGGTTTTGTCAGCATTACGACGCCCAGGGTCACGGTCGCCATCAAAAGCCACTGAGTCGGAGTCAAACCGGCGTAACGCACGTCGTTAAGACGCAAAAAATCCAATAAAAAGCGCGATACGCCGTCCAAAATCAAAAACCAACCGGCGAAAAATCCGTCTTGGCGCTTTTTCCTGGCCAAAATCAAAAACAAAATAAACATGGCCCAGCCGAGCAAGGATAAATACAAACCATGGTCATGCCGCACGCCGTCTGGATATTTGACGCCCAGTATGAAGTTCGTAAGCGTGCCCGGATGGTCATGGATCAAAAAACAGCCGATGCGCCCGATGCCGATGCCGAGAGGCAGACTATATCCCGCCAAATCGGCCATGGGCCAAAACGGCAGCTTCCTCTTTTTAATGAAGACGAGTCCGGCCAAAACTCCGCCGATGATGCCGCCCATCATGGAGTATCCGGGTAATGTCGGATTGATAGCGTCCAACGGATGAACCAGATACCACGACGGATCGTAAAACAACACATGGAAAATCCTGGCGCAGACAAAAGCACAGACAAAAGCACAGGCCGCAAAATCCCAGACGTCCTTAGCATCAACTTCGCCTAATCGTTTAGCCCGACGCGCTCCGGCCCAAAAGGCAACCAACAGTCCGGTTGCGACAAGCAAACCCCAGACCTGGAGCCTGAGGGGTCCGAGTTGGATTACATGCAGTTCAAACCATGGGATCATAGTTCAGTTGTCATCCCGAGCGAAGTTTGACGAAGTCGAGGGATCTGGTTGGTTAGAATCAATACCGGATCTTTCGACTGCGTTCGCAAATCGCGTCTAACGCGACAGACTCACTTCGCTCAAGATGACAAAAACATTAAAGCACATTCAGCGTCTTAAGCGCTTTCTCAAACTCATTCAGCGCCTGACGAGTTTGATGGTTCGACAGCTGGAAGTCGTGCTGATGCACGAGCTGGTTGCGGAGTTTATGCGCCCACCACACGTCCCTGAGCTTGGGATATTTATAACAAGCGACTTTCAATCTCTCGCCCAGCGTCTCGCCCGGCATCATGATGGATTTTAACGCGGCGTCCAACAGCGTGTCAGCTTCTACCAGCGCCAACTTCAAACCCATTTGCCCGTTCATCTTGCTGGTTTCATTTATCTGATCCCATTTTTTCTGCACCGCCTCGCGCGACATGCCGTACATCTCGGGCCGCGTCAACCGCTTCTTAATCCAAATGATAAACACCATCAAAGCTATCAGTACGATTACAGCAGCAACCACGACCAAAACAATCAGCCATATAGGCGGGCCTGCGGATGCGGTTTCGGAAAATACTGTTTCGTCGTACATACAACGGACTAATAAACGTTCATAAGGTTCATAAGGTTCATAAGGTTCATAAGGTTCATAAGGTTCATAAGGTTCATAAGGTTCATAAGGTTCATAAGGTCATTTTGTAGCATTCTTTATAAACTTTATGAACGTTCGGTCAGTTTGGTCTCCAGCGCCTTGGCTGCTTCGAGAATACCGGCTTCGTCAAACCAGCGGCCGATGAATTGGATGCCTACGGGCATGCCGCCGTCGGTCTGGCACGGTATTGACACGGCCGGCAATCCCGCGACGTTGATGCTCACGGTAAACACGTCTTCCAGATACATGGCCAAAGGATCGTTTAGCTTTTCGCCGAAACGGAAAGCCGTGTTGGGCGCGGTCGGCGTCACAATCATGTCCACTTCGCCCAGCGCCTTTTCGTAAGCGCGGCGTATCAGTGTCTGGACTTTCTTGGCGCGCAAGTAATATGCGTCAATATAGCCGGACGACAAGGCGAACGTACCGAGCAGAATGCGACGTTTGACTTCGAGTCCGAAACCCTGAGCACGGGATTGCGCGTAAGTGTCAAAAATGGGCAATGCCGCTTTACGCAAGCCGTAACGCATGCCGTCAAAACGCGCCAGATTTGCCGACACCTCGCAAGGCATGAGCACGTAATACACGGCCAAAGCCTCATCCATGTACGGTAATTCTATATCAACTATTTCCGCTCCGGATTCGCGCATCACTTCTACTGCCGCGTCGATTTGCTCACGGACTCTCGCTTCAACTCCTTCACCGTGGGCTTGACGAGGCAGACCGATCCTCAATCCTTTTAACGACGGTTTGTCCACGGGTACGAACGGCTCGTGATCGCTGGTCGTCTGGTCACGAGGGTCAGAACCCTGAATAGCCGCAAAAAGCAAGGCTGCGTCATCCACGGTTTTCGTCAGCGGCCCGATCTGATCCAATGACGAAGCCATGGCCATTAAACCGTAACGCGAAACGCGGCCATATGTCGGCTTGAGACCCACCACGCCGCACAATGACGCGGGTTGGCGGATTGAACCGCCGGTGTCTGACCCTAACGCGCCCAAACACAAGTCCGCAGCCACGGCTGCCGCGCTGCCGCCAGAAGATCCGCCTGGCACGCGTTCCGGATCGCGCGGATGTTTTGTGGGTCCGAAAGCCGAACGCTCGGTGGAAGAACCCATGGCAAACTCATCCATGTTCGTACGACCCAATATGACCGCACCGCCGTCGGTCAGCTTGCGCACTGCGGTCGAATCGTAAGCCGCGATGTGGTTGTATAAAATTTTCGATCCTGCTGAACAGGGTTTACCCTGCAGCAGCATATTGTCTTTGATGCCCAACGGAATGCCGTCAAGCGGTCCAAGCGGAGCGCTGTCTGCAAGACGGCTGTCCGCACGGTCAGCCGAAGCTAATGCATCTTCCGGATATGTGCCTACAAAGGCATGCAAAGCGCCGTCCAGACTCTGGATTTGTTTCAGGCACTCCTCGGTCAGTTCGCGCGACGAAATATCACCGGCATCGAGCAGGGCACGGGCGGAACTTATGGTCAATTGGTTTAATGGTTTCATAATTTATTGCATCGTCTATCATGTCACGTGTCTATCATGTCACCATCGATCGACCTGACAGACTTGAAAGACCTGATGGACATGATAGACGCTATTTTTTCGGTGTTTGAAACACCCCCGGCGCCGCGAGCAAATCCCCTGCCCGTTCCGGAAAATTAGACAGGATGAGTTCACGCGTCGCATCGTCGATTTCGCTGGCTTCGTCGGGACGCCAGCCGTCTTTGCGGTCAGGCATGGCAAACGGCTCCACGCCAGTCACATCAACCTGTTGGATGCGGTCCACATAACCCAAAATGGACGCGAACTCTTCGGTCATGTGTGCTAACTCGTCTTGTGACAAATCCAGGCGCGATAATTGGGCCAGATGGGCCACATCAGATACTGAGAGTCTCATACCGCACGAGTGTATCGCAACTGAAACTTGGCGTAAAGAAAAACCCCACTTCGCATTAAGCTGCGTGGGGCTAGAAGCTGCCTAGCGCTTAGGCGGTTCAGGAAGAACATCAAACTCGTCCCAGGCCAGATCCACATCTACTGTTTCGTCTTTCCTGGACGGTTGTGGCGGAACCATGGGTGGCGGCGAGCTCGAGTCAAAGACGTAAGCCGAAGTCCGCTTGCGAGCCTCGGACTGAGCCAATGGCTTACGCGCGGGCTGGACGTCAGCGGAATGCTGACTGGCCGATTGCGGCGACTGGTTTGGGCCGGGAAGTTCCACGATGGCTTGCGGGAAAGATTGCCGTTTGACGGTTGCGATCCGCGCAATGGGCAAGCCTTCCGCAGCAGCCGGTTTTACGCGTTGACCCTCGAGCGCGTTGCGGATGTGATCAGGCATGGGCATGGGCATGGGCGCAGTTCTTTGCGGCATGCGCCAGCGCTGTGCCTCAATCCTGCGTTTTGACTCGGCCATTTCCGGCGGTGGAATGGAAGCCTGCCGTTTGACGTTGGTCGCATCCAATTGCAGGCAGCTTTTATCCGCTTTGGTCAGCCTTAGCACGCCGACGATTTGCGGTTTTTCCGCAGCCTCTTTAAAGGCTAGCGCGCTGGCTTTGACTTCTTCGAGACGTTTGACGGACTCGAACTCGTCTACGCCGATGCTGCGCAACAACCGAATGCGGCAAGTGTACATTTTGCTGGCCGTGATTTCCACGCGCAGATCGCCGTCCAGCCATTTTTGGCAGGCAATGAGCGACAGGAGCTTGAGCAGGACTTCTTCGCCCAAACGCGGCGCGCACAGCACGGCCAGTTGTTCGAGCATGGCCATGGCCTGCTCTCGGGTATTTACAGCCTCGGACAAATGTTTCGCGGTCACCTCATCTATGGTGCTAAAGTGCGGTGTTCCCAAATTCGTCCTCCACGCAGATAAAACTACAAAAACGGCAGGTTGTCAACCATTGGGCTGCGCAAATAAAAGATAGACCTTGCGGTCTATTTGAAGAGAATCGTTTTGGCAGCTACATATCTTCGTCATGTCCATGGATATAACCATAGGTGGCGCCAGGCACGTCCACATAGCGGAAGTCGCGCGTATAGGTCGGATCGCCGATTTGGGAACCTCGCGCATTTGAGTTGTAGCTGCAACCAACGCGCCGATCCCTGTAACGCAAATCCTTAACTTTGCCCCGGCGGATCTTTCTGTCCGGGTCGGGCGCAGCCTTGAACACGACTGCCGACATGCCAAGCAGTGCCGCGAACTTTTTCTCGTTCAGCTTGCTCACGACATGGACATGCGGCGGAAAAGGACAACCAACCTCCCAATGGTCGACGGTACACGGCAACTTCTTGATCGCCCTGCGCATGGCTTTCGTGTCCGTTGGTGCGAAACACACAATGAGCTTATTCGTTTCATCCTCCTGTTGCTATCGAGATGACGCATAGTGCGTTTATTAAGGATAACTGTTTTTAGCCATATGTCAAGATATCTTAGCCAAAAAATTGCCATTTCACATGGAAAGAACATTTAAAGCCGTTTAATTATTAACTATTACTTGCGTCGTAAAAGGATAGATGGAGAAAAACGCATATCTTTAACCGTTGTTACTCTTGTCATCCTTGCGCATGCGAGGATCCAGAAATTAAACCCAAATACAAATCCGACCAGGACGGATTCTCTTTTTCAATCAAATTAATCTTCCATTCTCTCTTCCAGTGTTTTAATTGTTTCTCTCTTTCGATAGCCGAATTAACATCGGTCGTGGTTTCAAAATACACAAGGTTGCAAACATCATACTTTTCCGTAAATCCTTCATCTTCCTTATTTTTATTAGGTTTTCATGATTATCTGGATTTTGTCGCACTGGAGATTATTGTTTCTGATTCTGGATTCTCGCATGCGCAAGAATGACAGACGAGTTTGGAGTGCATGAGTCCTGATTCTGGATTCTCGCCTTCGCAAGAATGACAATGGGAGAAGGGCGGGGATGAGGGCTGAGCGGTATATTTGCCCGTCACGCTAAAAATCCCCCGGCCTGAATGTTCCACAGCGTTTGATATAAACCTTCACGTTGCAGCAATTCCTGGTGAGTTCCCTGGTCTACAATTTTTCCGTGGTCCATAACCACGATCCTGTCCATTTGCATGATGGTCGACAAACGATGCGCGATCACGATAACCGTGCGGCCTTGCATCAGAGACTTCAAAGCGTCTTGAATTTTCGATTCTGATTCCGAATCCAAACTCGACGTCGCTTCGTCTAATACCAAAATCGGAGCATTCTTGAGCATGGCGCGGGCTATGGCTACGCGTTGGCGTTCGCCGCCAGAAAGTTTGATGCCGCGTTCGCCAACGAATGTCGCATAACCTTCTGGCAAGTCTTTGATAAAGTCGTGGCAATGCGCCATTTTCGAAGCTTTTATCGCCTGAGCGTCCGTTGCGTCACGTCGTCCGTAACGAATGTTGTCCATCAGGTTGCGGTGGAACAGGACCGGATCTTGCGGCACGAACGCGATGTTGGCGCGCAAACTCTCTTGCGTAACACGACTGATATCTTGGTCGTCAATCAAAATCTTTCCACCATCAACATCATGGAATCGCAGTAAGAGTTTAACGGCGGTGGATTTGCCGGCGCCTGACGGACCGACCAGGGCAACACGCTCTCCGGCTTTGATGGATAGGTCGAAATCATCCAATGTCTTGCGCGTCTGGTTGTAGTTGAAACAGACCTTGTCAAAAACTACCGACCCGCCAATAACTTTCAGCCGTTTGGCCGCGAGCCTGTCTTTGACGTCGGGCGGCATGTCGATAATGTCCACCATTTCCTTGGCGTCGGCCATGGATTCGTACATTTTGCGCATCACGCGGCCTATATCCCAAACGCGCTTAAACAGCGCAATCATGTACGCTTGGATCAATGCAAAATCACCGATCGTAATCCTCCCCTGGCCCCAAGCCGAGATGGCCACGTACATGACAACGAACTCGACCGCAACCATGGTCAACGTTTGGACAGCGAAGCTCGCTTCGGCCAATAACCAAGAAGTCAATTGGGCACTACGCAACGATTCACGGACGCGGCCAAAGAGCGAATTCTCGTATGTGCGCCCGGTAAACAATTTTACATTGACGCTATTGGTGATCGAATCCGTAAGGACTCCGGTGACTTCCGTGTCCATGGCCGCGCGCCGAATGTCGTATTTAAGTTTCCAAATGGAAAAACAAATGTTGGCTATGACGATGAATGCGATGCACGCCAGCATTACGATGCCCAAGCGGGAATCGCGCTGATATAAAACGGCAAGCGAACCGACGGACACGACGGCAAGCGGAATCAAATTCCACAACAAGGAATCGGACAGTGTTTCATACGAATCGGAATAACGTTTGATTTTGCGCATCAACCCGCCGGCGAAACTATTCGAAAAAAAAGTATAGGAATGTTCCAACAGCAAAGAAAAATTCCACTGGTCCATGGCGGATAGCAACCGCGTCATTAAAAACGCGTCCATCAAACCGCAAGTGCGATAAATCAGCCAACGGACAAAATTAATGCCGAGTATGACGGCTATGATGCCGAACATGACCGCGGCAAGCGCATTGTCCGCCGGTGACGCCGTGGCCAATAAATTAAATAAATCCTTGTAATATAAAGGAGTAATGATATCCAAAATATAATTGCTGAATACTAAAAACACCAACAAGAAAAAATACCAACGGTGCGGACGCAGGTGCCGCCAATATGTTTGCAGCACTCGTCGCGTAGAAACTTTTGCCATGTTGGCAATTGTACAACAATACCAAACCCATGTCATCCTCGCATGCGCAAGTAATGACAGACGGTTCTATGGAGTGCGTGAGTCCTGATTCTGGATTCTCGCCTTCGCAAGAATGACAGACTTGAACTCTTTTTCATCCAAAACCGTCACGCCCAAACTCCTCGCTTTATCAGCTTTGGAACCGGGTTCCGCTCCGACAACGACGAATGAAGTCTTTTTAGAAACAGATTCGGAAACGTCTGCGCCCAACTTCCTGACCGCATCTTTCGCTTCGTCGCGCGACATGGATTCCAACGTTCCAGTAAACACCCACGATGTGTCGACCAGAGGGCCGCATTGCAAGTTTAAGGTTTCACGTTTCACGTCAACAAATTCCAGTAGGCGATCAATGCGCTTAGCTTCTTCTTTATCGTTAAAAAAATCGCAGATGGATTTTGCCACGACATCGCCGATGCCTTCGACGCTGTCCAGTTCTTCCAATGTCGCTTCGCGAATCTTATTGAGCGATCCAAAACGCCGCGCCAATAAGATTGCGTTCTCTATTCCCACATGGCGGATGCCAAGCGCGTAAATGAAACGCGGCAACTCGACAGTGCGGTGCGCTTGTATCTCTTTGACGATCTTGTTGGACGAAACTTCGCCGAAGCCTTCGAGGCCGCCCAAATCACCGGGTTGAATGCGAAACAGGTCGGCCGGCTCGCGCACAATCCCCTCCTGAATAAAAGTCTCGAGAATTTTCTCGCCAAGTCCGCGGATATCCAGTGCGGTACGCGAAACAAAGTGACCGAGACGAGCAAGTTCCTGGGCAAAACAACGCGGATTGGAACACATGGTCGCTACTTCGCCTTCTTTGCGTTCGACTTTGGAACCGCAGATTGGACAATGAGTCGGCATCTTGAAAGTCTTTTCTTTGCCAGTGCGAAGCTTGGGAAGAACTTGCACGATCTTGGGAATGACATCGCCCGCTTTTTCCACGATGACGGTGTCTCCGATCCTGAGCCCCAGGCGAAGGATCTCGTCCTCATTGTGCAAAGTCGCATGCGTGACAGTCGTCCCGGCAAGCTGAACCGGATCCATGACAGCAACGGGTGTCAGCACTCCGGTTCTTCCGACCGAAACCGTAATCTCACGCACAACCGTGGTCCCCTGCTCGGCTGCAAACTTCCAAGCCGCAGCGCCACGCGGCGTTTTGCCCACGATACCAAGATTGTTGAAGGCTTTGTCATCATTAACGTTCATGACCACGCCGTCAATCTGATAATCAAGCTTGTCGCGCACTTTGCCGATGCGTTCCATCACTTCTTCGACTTCATCAATATCGTTGCAGCGTATATTAAAATCACCTGATGGAAAACCAACCAGTTTCATGAATTCATGCGACTGTTCATGAGTACGCAACCCGACGTCGCCGACCAATTGCCAGGCCATGAACGACAACTTGCGTTCGACGGTTATTTTGGGATCAAGTTGACGGATACCGCCGGCTGCGGCGTTGCGCGGATTAGCCAGCTCCGCTTCGCCACGCTTTTTTAGTTCGGCGTTGAGCTTCTTAAGCTGATTGCGCTTCATGTATGCCTCGCCGCGGATCTCCAACCGTCCCTCGTGTTTAGTCGCCATGTGACGCAAACGACGTTCGTCGATCTGTCCGTGGAATTTTTTGCAAAAGGCGTCGAGCTCGTGATCCGTGGGAATGCGCAACGACAACGGAATTGACTCGATGGTTTTTATGTTCTGCGTGACTTCTTCGCCGATCGTTCCGTCGCCGCGGGTCGAGCCCTGGACTAATTTGCCGTCCTGATACACGAGCGAGATTGCCAAGCCGTCCATTTTTATCTCGGCATACAAACCGCGGTCATCGCAATGCGAGTCCAGCTTCGTTATACGCGCCAGCCATTCCTTTGCCTCTTCGGCCGAAAATACATCTTCCAACGAAAGCATCCTGACCGCATGCTGCACTTTTTTGAATCCTTTCGCTGCTTCACCAGCGACCCGCTGCGTCGGCGAATCGGGAGTTATCAGCTCCGGATTTTCTGACTCGAGTTTGTAGAGCTCGTGCTTGAGCGCATCCAAAGCCGCCTCGGAAATCTCCAGGTTGTTTAAAACGTGATATTGGTAGCGATACCGGTCAATTTCTTTGCGCAGTTTAGCGATTCTTTCCGCGGCTTGGGCCTGGGTCATATGCCGGCATTATGCCAGACAAACCGCATCTTTTCCAACAAACATAGTTGTCCGCTTGTCCGGATGCTACACTCGGACGAAATATATGGCACTGGAAAATCAGCTGTACGAAAACCAAACATTCGAAAAGACAATCTGTCCCGGACATGATCTGCGGCTCAAAGAATTTACACGTTGCGTTTTTAAAAAATGCGACTTCAGCGGCTGCAACTTTTCAGGTTCCCGTTTTGTCGATTGCCGATTCCAGGACTCCAACCTGTCCAATATCAAAGTGGACAACGGCGGATTCCAAAATGTCGAGTTCACAAACTGCAAAATAGTGGGCGTCGCTTTTTCGGCCCTCAAGTCACTATTGATCGAATGGTCGTTCCGCGATTGTCTGATGGAGCTTTGCAGTTTCAACGATCTTGAAATACGTCACAGCAAATTCATCAACTGCGTCGTTAAAGATGCGGACTTCATCCACGCCAACCTCGCGGGCTCTGATTTTTCAGGCTCGGACCTTCAAGGCAGCAACTTCCAGAACAGCACGCTCGAAAAATCCGACCTGTCCAAAGCAAGAAATTATTACATCGATCCCACGAAAAACAAAATAAAAGGCGCAAAATTCTCGTATCCTGAAGTCCTGGCACTGCTCAGACCGCTGGGGATCGTGATGGAATAACCACCGGACCCTCTATCCGTCACCCCGCCCTTTGCGAAGGGCGGGGTGCCACCTTTCCCCCGTCGAACGAGGGAAAGGAAGCTGATAAGTTAATAACTATCTTTCCCTCGCTTGCGGGGAAAGGTGGCGAGCGAAAGCAAGACGGATAGAGGGCTACGGACATGTTCCCGCGGCTCCCACCTTCTTGCACAATGCGTCTTGCGAAAACACGATATAGCTGAAGATGCCTGACAGAATATTTTGGCGCGGCATGGAAACCGTGAGTTTTTGCGTAGTCTGGCCGTACGTTCCTTCGCTTCCCAACGTGATGTCACCCGGATAATTAAGTGCCGTTCCCATCGCATTATACATGCGGATGTTGACGTTGGCGGCATCGCATTTGAACGGACGCAACCGCATGCGGTAAGCCTTGGTCGGATCTATGGTCGGGGCCGCGATAGTCATGGGCGAAGTCGTGAACGGCAGGATAGTGTAATTGGCCGAAGCATCCGGCCAGGTGACGCCGCCGCCCGAAAACTGCCATTCTGAAAAACCAACTTCCATGTCCGGCGTAATTATCGCTCCGCAGCTGGTCGGATCCCTGTCCCAACTAATAACGACTTGCGAGACGCTGGAAGTCGCCGCGATATTATCAGGATCGAACAAATCGATGAACACGAATTGTTCCTTGGGGACTGTGGCGAAAGTTTTTAAAAAACTCTTTTCAAAACCCGTGGTAGAAATCCACTTTGTGCCGCCGGGATAAGAACTCGAGGCTGTGGCCACGCTGGACAAAGTCTTATTGTCTTTACGAATCGCATAAAGCTGCATCTCGACTCCTGAGTTTGCCATGTAATACGCAGCCACCGCATTGTCCGCATCTTTGGCGCGCGCCGAAATTTCCAAGGCCACGATACCGATGCCGATGCCGGCAATCATGAGCGTAGTCGTCAAAATCAAAGCCATAGCCACAATATTCCCCGGCAATTTCGACGTTGTACGTTGTACGTTGTACGTGGAACGATTTTTAGCGCACATAAACTCTGGAAGATATCGTCGTCTGCGCATTCATCGTGGCGTTTTCGACGGCTCTGGCCGCGACATACTCGAGTTCCATCTGCACGGTCACAAACGGTTGCTGATCGGTAGGATAATCGGCCGGCGATCCTGTCAGCACGAACGGCGAAGTCGTGGGTTGCAAATAAACCTTGAATTTTTTTACGTTGACGGACTTTGAGGTGAGCGGCGCCCAATTCACGCCGCCATTGGTGGACACCAGCAGGCAGGAAATTGCGGCGGCATCGCCGCAACGCGCATCGCCGGCCGGCGACTGCGTAATGATGATTGCCGAACCGTTCGTAGGCAGTAAGCGCAAAGTAGATGATGAAATTGCCCAAGTGACAGAATAATCGATCGGCGTATTGCGTACGGCGCGGGCGATATATTCGAAAGCAAAACGCGAATCCTGTTGCACTACTGCCGCATTGGATGTTTTGTGTGAAAGCCTGGTGAACTGAATGTACGTGTCCATCAAAATCCCCATGGCCAACGCAAACAACATAATCACAACCAACAACTCGGTCAGCGAATAACCGGGCAAACACACCTTTCTTTCCCCCATGCGATGGCGGAAAGGAGGCCGGATGGATGAGGGTTGGTTATCGCCAATCATACATGTCAGTATAAATGCTCAAAGACTTGTTGCTGCCGCGCCGTGTCCATTTGACGTTGGAAAGCACGCGCAGACCAACTTTATCCGTATACGCCGGATCGGAACACGCACATGTAGCCGAAACGGCCGTGGCCGAATGGTCAGGCTTGGCGCAAATCGGAGCAAAATTCAGCCAGCGCGAAAAAACAGTTGCCGTACCAACCTGATTGGTAAACATGCCCAATGATACGGCCAAGCTGGACAGATTCACCGGCTGGGCACTGGCGGCAAAAACAAAAGATGGCACTGCCGATCCGTTCCAATTGGTTATCGCAGTACAACCGCCGATTATGTTTGTCATGCCAAAATCAAAATCCTTATCATTAAGCCAGTTTGAATCGCGCTTGTTTTGTGCCAGTTCCAGCTGTTCTCGCGCCAGATCCATGGCCACCAAATGGTCCGCATCGGCTTCCTGATGCGTGACATTGGCGACTATCAGCGTCACGGCACCGTACAATCCCATGGAAATAATCAAAAAAACCAACAACATCTCCATAATCGTCTGCCCCGGCAGCACATGAATGCCAAATGCCAAATTACGAATGCCAAATTTACCACATTTTGAAATTTGGCATTTGGCATTTGGCATTTTTAATTTCATAGTATGGAAACCCTGCCCGTGGACTGGTCGATCCGGATATCCATGGTCGTGCTGGCAGTCAAATGTTTCAAACGGATGATCATGCTCGTGGGTTCGGGCGGCGTTACGTCATCAAACAGATGCGTAGTGCCGCTCTGGCGCAAAAAAGTCACATCGCCATAAGGTTTGCTGGTCGTACCCACCGCTCGCACGCTAAAAACCTTATCAATGATCACTTTGGTGCCGTTGGCAGACAGGTCGCGCTGCAAAAGCATTTCGTAAGCCTTGGTATACTTGTAACCGCCTACATCCACATCCACGTCGGCAAACAAAATATAGTTGGCCGTGCCTGCTACCAGATGCATGCCGAAAGCCGGCGGCGTGGCCGGTGCGCAGACGCCCGAACAGTTTACCGTGCCGTTTTCGCAAACCGCATAATCGCCCATGACGGAAACGCAGGATTTGATGTTTTGCGCCGACAAGGCACGCGACTGCATGCTGCGTATGTCCGCAGCCAATTGCCTCGTGGCAGTCCTAAGCTCATCGGTCTTTTGCGTGGAATCCAAAGATACGACAGTAATAACCGACAGCATGCCCACGATGGCGATGCTGATCATCAGCTCGGCAAACGAGAAGCCGGGTAAATTACGGTAACGCATTTGATAACCAGGTAACGATTGCCGGACCCCACCACATGGCCACCAAGGCTCCGGCCACCAAGGCTGGCGCAAACGGCACGCGCGCGCCGGCACTGATTTTTTTCATGATTAGCAGAATCAAGGCCAACGTTCCGCCGAAAAGATATGCAAAATAAACCGCCAAACCCACCAGCGGCCAGCCCAATGTCGCGCCCAGCATGGCGCCCAGCCAAATGTCGCCAGATCCAATCCAGCGTTTGCGCGAAACTATCCATTGGAACAGGAAAAATAAAGTTACGGTGCCAAAACCGGCCAGGTGAGACCAAGCAACCACCATCGGCGGTTCGCCGGCAGCCACGCGCATCAGCATGCGCCACAAACAAAACACGATGCCGGTGCCTACCATGAGTTCCAGAGGTAACTCACTCCAACGCGTATCCATTACCATGAATACCAAAAGACAAGCTCCAAAGAAGAATTCGAAAGCGGCAAACAACCAACCCGACTCCAGTGGCATGTAACGCGCCACGGCCAGCACGCCCAATAAAGCAGCTGCCAATTCTACCAGCGGATATTGGATGTGGATTCTCTTGCCGCAGTCCGTGCATTTGCCGCGCTGAACAACCCACGAAATGACCGGCACCAGATGGCGCATGCGTAACGGCTTGTTGCAATGCATGCAATGCGACCTGCCCCACAACGAAGAATGCTCGTGGGCCCTGATGGCCACCACGTTGGCAAACGACCCAAAAACCGCGCCCAGCACGGCCGCAAAAAACAGTTCAAAAAAGTTGATGAGAAACATGCAAACTATTTTATCTCATCCAATTTATCCAATCCGCTCGAATGTCCGTAGTATGTCCCTGCCGGACCGTATGCCGTGGCGCGTTCGGTCATGAATTTTAAACTGTAGCCCTGACCGTTACCGCGGTAAGCGTAGTATTCGTTGGTCGATGGACCGACTGGAAAGCTATCCAAAAACACCGGAGTCGTAGCGTCAGAGACCGAAGTGATGCCATTGCCGCCCAAACGTTCAGCTCCGCTGCCCGGCTGCCCTAGCGACACGCCGTCAGACGGCGGATATGACGCTTTTTGCAGCCAAAATTGACTGAAAGATGCGCGCATTACGCTGATATCGGAAACTCTTTTGGAGTCCCGGCTCGTGGCGCGCTGCACGCCCAAGGCGTAGACAAAAATGGCGATAACGATGCCGATGACCAGCAAACCGATAAGCAGCTCAGGAATCGTGACGCCGGGTAAATTGTTGCGTTTCATATAGATGAAAGCATTATACCGCATCCGCGTTTGGCTGTATAACAAAAACCCCGGGCTCAGCCCGGGGTTTGTTAGAGTCAGTTATTAATTCAAGATGCCATTCTGATTGGCCGTATGGGCTCCAACACCCAAACTACCTGAACCACTCTCGAGCCAAATGCCTATACTGAAGGAATTAATCTTCTGTCCTGCCGCCTGAAAAGCATAATTACAAATCGCCGTCGGCGGTGCGGCACAAGCTGTGGTGCTGCCCGGATCCTTGGTATTACTCAAATTGATATAACTCGTCGTCACGTCGGTTACTGCGGTAACACAATCTGTAGCACCGACTGCACTGCAAAGCTTGGCGGTATTAACTGCTACAACCCCAGGAGCGGCGCCGCCAGCTCCGCAAGCGGTACACAGGAATACGCCGTCTTGGTTGGCAGCGGCAAATGCCGAAACCACGGCGCGAACATCAGCCACGCGTTTTGAATCGCGAGACTTACCCTGCGCACTGCCGTAAGCTACTACGGCCAAGGTGGCTAAGATGCCGATGATGGCGATGACCACCAAAAGCTCAATGAGCGTAAAACCTTTCTTGTTTTGCATAAGATGCAATTGGTAAAGAAATAGAATTATTTAAGTTGTGGATAGTATAGCACACTTTCAAACGGCTGAGGACATCTGGTACATGGGCAACATGATGGCCGAAACCATAATGCCCACACCCAAACCCAAAACCACCATGACGATGGGCTCGATCAATGTCAGCATGCCGGCCGCCATGTTGGATACGCTGCGTCCATAAAAATCGCTCAACCTCCCTAAAACATCGTTCAACCTGCCTGTTTCTTCGCCCACGGACATCATCTGTATGGCCATGGACGGCACTTCTTTAGTCTGTGCCATGATGGAAACCAATGGCTGGCCGTCATTCACTGCCTGAATGGTCTCGATAATCATCTTTTTCCACACCGCATTGTTCATAACCGAAGCCGCCACTTCCAAAGACTGCACCATGGTCACGCCGCCGTGCATCAAGGTGGACATGGATTGGCAAAAACGTACGACATAAATATCCCTGAACAACGGACCGAAAACCGGTATATGCAATTTGAACCAGTCGAATTGGTAACGGCCATACGGCGTTCTGAGCCAAAAATAAAACGATGCGCCCAAACCCATGGCTCCCAATAATAAAACCCACCAAAAAGCCACCATGAAATCCGAGGTCGCAATGAGGATTTTGGTCGTGATGGGAAGCTGCATATTGCCTTCCACGAAAACAGCCGTCAGTTTGGGCACCACAAACGTCATCATCACGATGCCCACGATGACCATGCTGGTGACGATGAATGCCGGATACATCAAAGCGTTGCGCATCTTGGACAGCAAGTCATAATCCTTTTCTTGCTGGTCAGCTAGATAACTCATGACTTCGGCCAGCTGGCCCGTGGTCTCGCCCGACCTGACCATGTTGATAAAAAACTGGGAAAATACGTGGGGATATCTTTCGAAAGCGTCGGATAGCCGTGCGCCCCCTTCGACCTCACTGCCGACGTCCGAAAGAATCGCCTTAAACTTTGGATTCGGCGTCTGTCTGACCAGGTTGCGGACAGCGTCGACGATTGGCACCTGCGCGGAAACCATGACCGACAGCATGCGGATCGTTGCCACCAGTTCTTTAGACGATATGCGATTAAGAAAAGCCGTCAAAGATGCCGAAGCGGCCGCCGCGCCGGTAAATGGCTCGACGCTTAAAATTTCGTATTGGCGTTCGACCAAGGCCTCATTCGCTTCTTCAATAGACGAGGCTTCGACGATACCGCTTTGGATGCGGCCGTCAGTGCCCCGCGCCTGGTACTTATATGAAGGCATATTATCGCGTTAAACGCGATTAAACGACAAAACTTCCTTGACCTTGTTCACGGCTTTTTGCGGCATGGTGTGTGCTTTGATCAAATATCCGGCAGCTCCGGCGTTCAACGCGCGATCAACGTCTTCGCGCTGTCCCAGGTTCGATAGGATCACGACAGGTATGTTTTTAGTGACTTCATCAGCTTTGAGCTTTTCCAAAACTTCAAAACCGTCCATGTTTGGCAACAGGATGTCCAACAGGACAATGTCCGTCTTGTCGCGCCCTGCAAGCTTGAGTCCGTCTTCGCCGTTGCTGGCCAGATGGACATCGAATCCCGCATCTTCAAAAGTCTTGGCGTAAATTTTCGCCAAAAACGCGTCGTCTTCCACCAGTAATATGCTTTTTTTGTCGTCCATAGATTTGGTTAAATACTCTTTGTCATTCCGAGCGAAGTCGGACGTAGTCGAGGAATCCCTTTAAATAAGTTAGGAAAAGGGTTTTCTCCACTTCATTACGCGAGACGCTCCATTGCGGTCGAAATGACAAAACCACGATGAAAATTAGTGGATTATCCCGTCTCCGCCGCCTGGGACAAGCGCAAGACTTCTTCCACGCTGGTCAAACCTTCCGCAGCCTTGAGCACCAAATCCTGGCGCAGCGTAATCATCTCCTGCCTTTCGAACTCCTTCCTGAAAGCTGCTGCATCAAATCCCGTTTCCACCAGCTTGCGCGCCTGGAGCGTGAATTGGAAGAGTTCGGCCGCAGCAGTTCGACCCTGGTAACCCGTGTTGCCGCACTTGGGACAGCCTGTGCCTTTGTAAAACGGCACAGGTTTGGAAAAATCCAGGCCTTCCACGTACTTTTTCGGCACGCTGCGCAACACGTCCATAAGCATGGACAACGTGGGCTCGGGAATAACTTCCACGGCTTTGCAAAAAGCACAATTCTTGCGCGCCAGACGCTGGGCAATGCCGAGGTTGAGTGTCGCGGCCAGCAGGAACGGCTCAACTCCCATGTCGATCATGCGCGGCACCAGGCCGTGTACGTCATTCGTATGCAATGTAGAGAAGATGAGATGGCCGGTCAGCGAGGCATGAATGGCCAATTCAGCAGTCTCTTTGTCGCGGATTTCGCCGACCATAATCACGTTCGGATCCTGGCGCAACAACGAGCGCAGGCCTGCGGCAAACGTATAACCGATTTCCGGACGAATCTGCGACTGGTTGACGCCGGTGATGTAATACTCGACAGGATCTTCCAGCGTGGAGATGTTGACGCCGTCCGAATTCAACAAAGTCAGCGCGGAAAACAAGGTGGTGGATTTGCCCGAACCGGTCGGACCGGTGATGAGGAACAGGCCGTGGGGTTTTTTGATTTCTTCCTTGACGATATCGATGTATTGCTTGCGGAAACCCAGGGATTCCAAAGTCGGCGCGCCAGCCGTGGTATCCAAAATACGCATCACGACTTTTTCGTGGTCAACGACAGGCAGCGTCGAGATGCGGAAGTCGATTTTCTTGCCGTTTATCTCTTGCGTGATGCGGCCGTCCTGAGGAATGCGCGTTTCATCGATCTTGAGATTGGCTAAAACTTTAACGCGCGAAACCAGAGCCGGATGCACGTAGATGGGCAATGACAGTGACGTCCTGAGCACGCCGTCTATGCGGTAGCGAATGCGAGATTCGTTTTCCACGGGTTCGATATGGATATCCGAAGCTCCGCCCTCGACCGCATGCCGCATGATCACGGACAACATACGCGAAACCGGCGCGCCTTTGATGATTTCCTCCAGGCTCCCCTTCTCGGTATCGGCTGATTCCTTGTCCTTGTCGAATTTACCTTTTGCTTGCTCCAAAGCCGTCTGCACTTCGGCCGAAATGCCGGTGGCGCCTTTGGTCAGGCGTTTTATTTGCGATGGCGTTGCAGTCAAAACCTTAAGCTTCCAATTATTCTCGCCCGTTAAAAACTCCAACGATTCGACCGCGCGGTAATCCTGCGGATCGCGCAACACGACTTCCAGCGTCTGTCCGTCGAATTTCAAGGGAATAATCTGAAAAGTTTCGAGAGTCTGTTTTGGCACTAAAGCTACGACATTCGGATCCAAAACCGCATCGGTCAGATCTATAAAAGCAATGCCCAAAACCTCTGCTTGGGTTTTTGCAAAATCAGCTTCTGCTACGTATTTGCCGCCGACCAAAGCCTGCTCCAGCGTTTTGCCGCGTGTAAGCAAATCCTGCGCAATGATTTTAACCTTTTGCGTTATCAAGCCGCGCGAGAGCAGCAAATCAAGAATTTGATCGTTCATGGTTATGGCATTTTTCGCGTTTAACGCGATTGAGTGGTTGTTGTCGACGCTCGTATTGCACGCAAATATTTATTTTGGACTTGCACGCCGGGCACGGGAACGGCTTCCGATCCTATGGCCGTACCGGTACTCGCCTCTTTGGCAAACGGCGATTTAAACGGATTATCACGGCCCGATGGAAAATCCGGTATGGCCGCCGGCTGCAGCTGCAATTCGCCGAAGACTATATTCTTAGAAACATCAGCTTTGGGACTGAAGGATTGCGCCTGTTTGACCGGCAACGGCGGAGGCATGACGACCGGCTCCAAGGCGCGCGATACAAAAATAAATATAATGGACACGGCCATAATGGCGGTCACGACCAGCAAGATACGGGAAAGCAATGGTGGCGCGTATTTGCTCATATCATTTTACGCCGACACTCGTCGAACTTACCGTTCCGCCGGAGGGAAAATAGTAAGTGCGCATTTGCAAGGAAAAATTCACTTTGTCCTTGTCCAAGCCCGATAAGGCTATGCTCTGCACGTCAAACAGCCTGAGGCTGAGCTCCAATCCGTTTAAGAAATTTTTTACGCCTGCATAATTTTCCGCCTCTACTGCCAGCGTAAGATTGATCGGTTTGGGACCGGCCGTTTCAGTCTTCTTATCTCCGGAATCAAAGGTTACCGATGTTATCTTTGCATTATGGGTCTTGGACACCTCGTCCAATTGCACCAATAGCTCGGGAATGTCGAATTTTCGCGGCAAAGCCTGTTCGACTTTTTCCAGCACGTCGGGCTGTATGGTCTGGGCCGCGGCAACCGATCTGCTCAAAGCTTCCAAATACGTGCGCTGTGCTTCAATTTCCTGCTGTTTGGACCGAGTCTCGGCGCTGATGGATTTGTAATCGTCAATTTTGGGTTTTATCACGACATAACCGGCAGCTACCAGTAAAGCGATCAATAACAAAATAAACGAACCGTAGTATTCGGTGAATACTTTAGACGGTCTCTTGAGTTTGGGCGGGGTTTTCTTCGCTTCTGCTTCAACGCCCTTGCCCTGCACCGTTTCTTCGGGTGTCTGTGCGTTCAATAAGTCTGGCATGTTCGGGGATTCGGTTTCCATGGCCGTAAATTACAGCCGCGGAAAAGAACGTCCGATCAGTTGGTTGATGTGGTTGCGGCATTGACGACGGGCCCGGTCGACGTGGCAATACCCGCCTGCTGCTGCTCCAATCCCGGCTGCGAACCGATCGCGGCTGCCTGCAATTTCGCTGCAGCCAAAACCGGACCAAGGCGCAGGGCTTCGGGTTTGAACTGTATGGCTAAATTATATTTTACTATCGCTTGACATCCTTCGTCAGCTGACTGGCTAAATGCCGTAGCTTCTACGCTGGCCAACTCAGGAGCCTGCTTAAAAACCAAGAGCTGCCTCGCGGCCGAAGGAATAGAGCCCGCAGTCACGGACAGACTGATTTTGCCGGAATTATCCAAATTGAATCCGCCAAAATAAACGTCTTTGAGCGTATTGCGTTCAAAAAATGCCAGCGCGTTGGAAAACGCAACGTGGTTGTCGAGTAAAGTATTAAGCGCAATCAAACGCCCTTCAAGATCCTGAAAAGCCAACCATTTACCCTGTTGTTCCCTGACCTGCGACTGTATATCCGAATATTCGCTCTGCACACGCTGACTTTCGTCTGCCGCCTGAACTTTGGCATTGTCCAGCAGAAAATATGCCCCGGCAAAAACGATTCCAAATAGTACGGACAAAAAAGCCAGCGTAAACTTGCGTCCCGGAACATTGACCTGCATCTGGTACACGAACTCCTGATCCAACAGACTGACTTGTACCGGTTTGCGGATGCGTTTGATGATGCGTATTCGCCTTTGCCTGGCAGTTGCCGAACCTGACGGAATAATCCGCGCTTTAGGCCTGGCCTGAAGCTGTGCCGGCGAAAGCTTCGCTTCCTCGCCCGCCTTAACCTCGACCGTGCCCGGAGTTTTTACAGGAACCGCAGTCTGAACCGCCCCAGGTATCGCCGGCGTAGTCGGTATCTGCTTCCCCTCGGTACTTGGAACTTGGAACTTGGAACTTGGAACAGTAGGTGGTTTCGGTTTAGGTGGCTGAAAAAATTGCGGCGGTAATTTGGGCGGCGGTTCAATCAGTTGCGGTTTAAACATTTTGTCGCGCACCGTATCGATCCACACGCCGACTTTGTAATAAACACGCGAGTACAAAGGCTCGGTCATGAGCATTTCCTCGACCTCGCTCTCATCCACTTCGATAATCTCAACATCCTCCTGTTCGGCCGCAGGAATATGCATGGTCGCCGAAGCAGCCGGCGCATCGTGCACGGTACCTTCTTTTTTCAATTGCTCCTCTTGCTCCCGAAAAGAATCGGGCAGGAGCGAAACGTCGGACATGAAAACAATTACGAATTACGAATTACGAATGCCAAATTCAGGAGTCGCTTTGCGATATTTTTCACAATATATTTCCGGATATAACCTAAATTCGTAATTCGTAATTCGTAATTTGGCATTTGAGTTATTCAATTATGTCTCTCATGGCGCAGCCGATGGCCACGGAAAAACGGGAACCGATCTCATCCAGAACCGGACGCAAATCCAACGGGTAGACCACGCGCGCCCAAGGATCTCCCAGATATGCGTTCACATTCATGATTTGCGTTAAAAATTCTGGCAAGCGCGGCAACAAACCCGAACCGCCGGTTACGATAATCTTGTCGATGCGCCTTTGTTCGCCCACGTCGCCCTGGCCCTGAAACAACGAGAAGGAATACTTGATTTCGTTCAAAATCGGCTTCATGAGCGTGCTCAGCATGGGCGTCAAATCCCCTGCCGGCGCGAAGGTTTCCATGGAACGGATGTCTCGCTTCATTGTTTCCGACTGTCCGTACGGCACGCCCAGCATCTGCGAAATAGTCTGCGTAATGGCATCGCCGCCGATGGCGATTGAACGGTTAAGGAACGGCACGCCTTGCTGCACTACCGAGATATTGGTGCGCTGGAAACCGATGTCGATAATCATGATGCTGGAACGGTCCTTGCCGACAAGCGACCGAATCTGCGCGAACGTTTCAGTTTCAAGCGACACCAGACTCAATCCGCAGCGATGGTTCAACAGGTCGAGATATCGGTTGACCAATGTTTTTGGCGCGCCGGTCAGCAAAACACGCGAAACTTTTTTTTGGCCTTCGCTTTTGATCGCGCCTTCGATTACTTTGCTGTCCAGCTGGATTTCTTCCAAAGGCACGGGAATCAATTTCTTCGCCTGCCACAGTATCGCATCCTTAAGCTCCTTGTCATTACTAGCCGGCACGCTGATTATGGACGTAAAAATGGACGACACGGGCACGGCCGCTATCGCAGTCTTGGTGGTGCAGCGCGATTTGGTCACCATTTGTTTGATGATGTCTGCCGTTTCTTCAATGCGTTCATTGAACAGCTGGTCGAAATTCTCGACCGGACGATCCACGTACGCATACGTCACCAAACGCGCGTGGCCGCCATCATTGGCAAGTTCCACGATCTTGATTCCGGACAGGCCGATGTCCACGCCCAAAAAACTTTTGGTCTTGGATTTGAAGAATAACGACATAGTTGAAGTTAAAAAGTCGCGTCAGACGGACGAGGCAGCGATTTGCCCACGTCCTGCAGACCGGGAGGCGGATTGACTACCGCGCGTCCGTCAAAAATAAACTGCTCAGCCGCCTGAGTCGGATCGGTATTGTTATTGCGCTGCAAATCGAACTGCTTGGCCACGAAGATGCCGTACATTTTCAGGTACGCATCAGTATTTCCGATCAGCGTTCCCGTATGTATCGCGCCTTCTGCAAAGTAGGCGCCGGAAACCTTGGTAACCAATCTGTCTATCACGATATTGCCGCCATTCCCAACCGAGTCCTTGATCACGATAACGCCGAAAGAAGCGAGATTTTTCAGACGAGTCTGAACCTGAGCGACCGAATAGCCAATATTGCCGGTGATGTGTAAATCCGCGCCTTCGATAAGCAACAACCCTGCACCACTATCACTCGATCCCGTGCCATTGTTGAAAACCGTAGCCGGAAGCGTGAAAAAATCACCCAGCGCGCCGCCCACATTTTTGTAATAATAAACTCTTCCAGCCAAGCTGGTCGGCACCGGTGACAAATTAGTCGGCAAAGACTGTACCGTGCCGTAGCGCTGGTTGCGGATGCCTACGAGGTCAAGCGTGCCGAGCGTGCCGCGATATCCTGTCGCGGTAGACGGCAAAGTTATGGTTCCAGCCGCCGCTTCTGTGCACTGTGAATATTGGCTTGTCCATTCGATGGTGTTATTGGCGCGCAAACAATATGCAGCATTAGTCACTCCGGCTTGCGATGGAGCTTTTGTTCCCGTAATTCCTCCGCCGGCGTAAACATTGCCAGCTGAGACCTTGGTCCAGGCCGTACAAACCGGAGCGTTATTTTGACAATCTAAATCCAGACAGTCCAGCGGATTCGTGCCGTTTGGCGTCAAATCGGTACAACAACAGTTAGCGTGTAGTTTTGGATCAACGATGCCTGCGCATGCCGCATTGTCCACGCATTGCGATTGCGGAGGCGGCGGCGGAGCGCAAGCCGGATCAGCCGCACATTCGGGAGCTGCAGGCAAAGGACCTACACCGGTACAATCCGCTTTGCCGTCGCCATTGTTATCTAAGCCGTCAGCACAGCCGTTGGTAAACGCCGTTTCAAGCTTGCACGCATCTGCTGATTGGCAGCTAAGATCCGTCGTGCAATCGGTTTTTCCATTGCTATTGTCATCCAGGCCGTTATGACAAGCCGTATACTGTTGTGTCAGCGACCCGCCCAGCCAATTCAGTTCCGATGTCGTACAGACCATGCGCGCGCTGCAAAGCGTATCCGCACAATCCGTTTTACCGTTTAAATCATTATCTTTTCCGTCAGTACATTGCGCATCGCCGTTTTCAGCCGGAATATCCAGATACATGCCGTCCGTGCCCGAGGGGTAAAAACTGATGTAGCCGATGCCTGTACCATCTGAATTGCCGTTGTAGCCGAAAGATACGCCTTCGTTGATAGCCGGATTGCCATTGTACGTCGTGGAGTAATATTTCCAATCCGTAGGATTATAAACCAAGCGATATTTCCTATCTGCCGGCAAACCCGAACAAGAATTAGCTACGGGATCCATGCAATTAAGCGAGATCCATCCGGCTTCTTTTTCACTGCAAATTCCTGCCCAGCCATGAAGCTCAACCGTATTGGTACCGGCAACCGGTTCGGCATACGCATAAAAATATCCTGGATCTGACGGAGCTAACGAGCCGCATTCCGGAATATTGCATGACGAACCAAAGCAAACGAATCCAACCTTGTCAGACCAAGCAAATCCGTTGATGTTGTATCCTTGTAAACCATGCGGTTCGGCTGACAGCGTTGATGTGACCATAAACACGCCGTAATCACCGCCCGAGCTGCAACCCGCTCCCAACGGAGTGCAATTCGGTTTTTGATCGTTCATGGAAAACCATCCTGAATTTGGAGCCCATGCCCAGCCCCGCACATTCGGCGTTGGTATCAACAGCGGCGTGTATGCTTTGGCGTCATGCGGCCGAAGAGTCGTGAAATGCGCCATGCCCAAGGCCATACCCAAAGAAGCCAAGGCTATAAAGGCCGGAACGAGATAATGAGCGCGCCAAAAACCAGGCGTCATGTACTCGTGGAGCGCCTTTCGTTTTTTTGCAAAACCTAGGGACGTTTTCCTCCTGTTCATTCGCCAATACTATAGCACAAATAAGCCAAGAAAGGCTGTGGACATCAATTCCACACTGACCGCGTTTGTAATGTTTGTAAAGTTCATAAAGTCAATAAGAAGGATTATTCCTTATTACTTTACAAACTTTATAAACCTTAAGAACCTTATGAACGTGTTTTGGCTTCGTCCATCGCTTGATTAGCCAGCGCATCAGCCCGTTTATTATGCGTCCGCATCACATGTCGATATGTAACACGACCTGCTAATTTTGTCTCCAAATTTTTCAATTCCAAATATCTTTTGGCTAAATCTGCATTTTTCACTCTATATTCTCCACGTGCCTGTTTTATCAACAGTTCGCTGTCAGCCACCAGCTCCACGGACTGCGCCCCCAGTTCCACCGCGCGTTGCAAGGCAAGAATCGCCGCTTGATATTCAGCTTGATTGTTAGTCGTGCTGCCCAAAAACTTGGCATGCTCTTCGACCATCTCGCCCGTTGCCTTGTCCGTAATATAAACACCGATTCCAGCCGGACCGGGATTGCCACGCGCTCCGCCGTCCGTGTAGATGATTAAATTCATAACTACGATCTATTGCTAAATAAATAAATTCTTCCTGTCATCCTCGGGCGGAGTCCGACGTAGACCCGGGGATCCATCCGATTGGTCATGATTTACTTATTTTCTGGATTCCCTTTTTCAAGGGAATGACACAAAAAGAGTTACGAGTTAGATGGTTTCGCGTCTTCCAGTTTGCATTGTATCTCGCGGCGGCCGTTGAAGATAGACGAGCTGACTTCGTAAACTACGTCTATGGCAGCGCCGGACGTCATGATCTCGGCCAAATCTTTGCGGTAAAAACCCATAAACTTCTGTTTGCGGCCCGTAGAATCCTGTAAAACGCAACGAACATGGTTTTGCGCCGCGCCTACCATATTCTTTTCCACAACCGTCAATTTCGTCGTCACAAAAGCCGGCCGCGGATTGCCTTCGCCGAACGGTTCGAATTTGACCAACGTATCGACAAGCGAATCGTTCAAATCATCGAGTTTAAGCTCTGTTTCAATATCTAATCGCGGCAAAAGCTCAGTACCACGCAAGGCATTGGCCGCATGTTCGCGCAAAGCTTTGGCAAAAGGCTCAATTCGATCCTCGGCCATGACCGTAAAACCGCAAGCTTGCATATGGCCGCCATGACGGGACAGATAGCCATTCCCTGCTTCGCGGACCGCTGCCGTGATGTCATAAGAAGGAATGGAACGGCCAGATCCGACCCATGAGTCGCCATGTCGTCCGATAAAGACAGCGGGTTTGCCCAAACGATCCGCATAACGGCCTGCAGCCAATCCGACAAGCGATGGCGACCAGTCTCCGCACCAGGCGATAAGCAACATTTGCGATTCATGGTCCGTGATCATGGTTTCCGCCTGTTGCATCAAAGCTTCGGTAGCCTTTTGTCGCGACTTGTTAACCGCTTCGAGCGCATTGGCTTTGGCAATCGCCTGAACCAAGTCCTCTTCCAATAAAAGATCCACGGCCTGAAACGCATGTTCCATCCGTCCAGCCGCGTTGATCCTCGGCCCGATCACGAAGCCGACAGTTTCCGAATCCAAAGCCCCGCGCCTCCAGCTCGCAACGTCGATGAGCGCTTTGAGTCCGGGGCGACGCATTTTATTCAAAACAATTAATCCATAAGTTTCCAAAACGCGATTCTCACCTTTAAGCGGAACGATATCCGTCACAGTCGCGATGGACACTAGGTCCAACAGCCATTTGTCATAACCGGCCGGCACATCTTTGCCTTGTATGCGTGCTGCTTCGACCAATCCGCAAGCAACTTTCCAGGCGACTCCGACTGCCGCCAAATCTTTAAACGGATATTTTTCTCCCGGCAATTTCGGATGAATGAGAATCGCGTCAGGCAAAACTTCGCCAAACTGGTGATGGTCGACGACAATGACGTCCACATTGCGTTCCCTGGCAGCACGAATCTCGTCCACGTTCGCAATGCCGCAATCCACGGTGATGAGCAGGTTGGTGCCGCGTTCCACGATCATGTTCACGCTGTCCAGATTCAAGCCATAGCCTTCTTTCTCGCGATGCGGAATGTAAATGTCCAAAGCTATTCCGTCATGCTCGTTGGTGAGGACGGGGAAGAACTTGTCTTCGGAACGGAAATCCCCCAAATCCCCTTTGACAAGGGGACTTTCCGATTCCGAAGTCTCCCTCGTTTCAGAAGTCTCCCTTGATAAAGGGAGATTTAGAGGGATTTCCGCCTTCACCAGCATCTTAATCGTCTCGGCCAGCAAAACCGAACCGCACACGCCGTCAGCGTCATAATCGCCGTGGATCACGATGTGCTCGCCGTCCGCAATGGCTTTAAAAATCCGTTCAACGCAGGCCTGCATGTTGGCAAACAAAAAAGGGTCATGGACGCCGTTGCCCCATGACGGATTTAAAAAAGCCTCGATCTCCTGGGCTGTCAATATTCCTCGCCGGGCCAGCATGCGCCGGGCCACGGGATGCAAGTTTTCAGGAACGTTTTCCGGTACCGAAACTTCGGCTGTAGTTTGTGCAATCTCCCAGACCTTCTGCATAGCGTCAGCAGCCTAACATGCCGACCGTTCAAGCGCATTGTGGATACCTTCTAACTAACAAACGCCCGTCATGTCCATCGTGTCGCGGGTCTA
>Ga0315281_10000960_pt1 | contig 41580 bp, 28 predicted proteins | sample YL17G07_0_MG_FD_204540 | JGI IMG/M metagenome (GOLD analysis project Ga0315281, IMG submission 204540) | Sediment microbial communities from Yellowstone Lake, YNP, Wyoming, USA - YL17G07_0 | ecosystem: Environmental > Aquatic > Freshwater > Lake > Sediment | place: USA: Wyoming | collected...
CGACTCATTACCTGCTAGTGCCGACGACCGAAGGGGGTCTGAAGCTGCGTTCACTACCATTGATTACCTCTGGTAATGGAGGGGGCTTGGTAATGAAGGTTCCTTCACCCCGTCCATAGGCCAATGATCCGCGACATTCCGGCCGACCCGGCCCGCTGACCGAGTGCTTCCCAAGCAAAGGGTCGCCGGTTCGAGTCCGGTCTCCCGCTCCAACCCTTGCACTCAATGGTAGTAACGGCCGATTCCGGCCGCCTCTCCTCCCAAGTCCTTGGATCTACTCAGGAGATCAGACAGAAGATGAAGACGCGAATCACGGAGCTTTTCGGCATCGAACATCCAATCATCCAGGGCGGCATGCATTTCGTTGGTCTAGCCGAGCTTGCCTCCGCAGTTTCCAACGCAGGCGGCCTCGGCATCATCACGGGGCTGACGCAAGGCACGCCCGAGAAGCTGGCGAACGAAATCGCGCGATGCCGCGACATGACCGACAAGCCCTTCGGCGTGAACATGACCTTCCTTCCCGCTCTCACGCCCCCCGACTACCCGGGCCTGTTCAAGGTCATCGTGGAGAGCGGTGTCAAGGTGGTCGAGACGGCGGGCAACAATCCCTCGCAATGGTTGCCGCTGCTCAAGGAGGCGGGCATCAAGGTCATCCACAAGTGCACGTCTGTTCGCCACGCGCTCAAAGCCGAGCGCATCGGTTGCGATGCCGTTTCCGTGGACGGCTTCGAATGCGGCGGGCACCCCGGTGAAGACGACGTGCCGAACTTCATCCTCTTGCCCCGCGCCGCGGAAGAGCTAACGATTCCCTTCGTTGCATCCGGTGGCATGGCCGACGGACGAAGCCTCGTGGCGTCGCTTGCCCTGGGCGCCGACGGCATCAACATGGGTACCCGGTTCATCGCCACCCAGGAGGCGCCCGTCCACGCGAACGTGAAGCAGGCGCTCGTGGATGCAAGCGAACTCGACACGCGCCTCATCATGCGCGGCTTGCGCAACACCGAGCGGGTCATCACGAATGCCGGTGTCGAACGGTTGATCGAAAAGGAGAAGTCGCTCGGTGCGAATCTCAAGTTCGAGGACATCATGCCTGAAGTCGCTGGCATCTATCCCCGGGTCATGCGAGACGGCGATGTCAATGCGGGTGCGTGGTCGTGCGGCATGGTCGCCGGGCTCATCCACGACGTACCGACGGTGAAGGAGCTCATCGATCGAATCATGAGCGAGGCAGAGGCCATCATCACTCAGCGGCTGGCCGGAATTCAATCCGCTTGATCGACTTGGCTGCCGCGGATCGGACGAGTGCTTCCCCGACTTGAGGTCGTTTCCCACGAGAGCGCTTCCCAAGCAAAGCGTCGCCGGTTCGAGTCCGGTCTCCCGCTCCAACCCCTTCCTCTATATAGCACTCCGTCAGCGGCCGATGCAGCGTCGTAATCGCTGCGGCAGTTGCTTGGTGCCGCCGACGAGGGCGGCGCGGAAGCCGAGGGCGCGCCCGTGGCCTCGACCGTGAAGAGGCCGCCGTCGCTGCGGCCCCATACCTCCGGGAAGAACTGCTCGTACGCCGTCGCGGGCGGCAGCCGGAACTCGCCGGGCGTTGTGGCGCGCGCGAAGTACGTGTACTCGTACACACCCTTCGCCACGAAGCGCGCGAACAGCGCGACACGGTTGTCGCGGATGTCGGTGTGGCCGAACGGGCTGTATCCCTTGCCGACTTGGTACGACTTCCGCTGCTCCTCCGAGAGCCGCCGCTGGAACTCCGGCGGCGTCGTCTTCAGGCTGGCGTCGATCGGTTCGAGGCCGGCCGGCAGGTAGTCCTCCAACACCAGGAAGTTCAGGTCGGCGGGCGCGACAAGCGTCACCTTCACCTTTACCACGTCGCCCAGCTTCGCACTGCGCACCGGCGTGTTGCTATCACCAACGCTGTATTGATGCGAGACGCCGATGCCGCGGTTCGCGGCGTCGACCTCCTCGGCGGGCGTGAAGTAGCGCAGGTGCGCGGTGTAGTACAGGCGTCCCGCCGCGTCGCCGGGCGTGCGCTGGAGGCGCAGCTCGTTCACGGTGTCTTTGAGCAGATCTTTCATCTGGATGACCAGCACGTCGTCCTGCCGCACCTTGCCGGCTTCGGCCTTGCCGCTGAGCTTGCGCGACCCGTTGAGGTCGATGCGGTAGTCGTAGTTCGCCTGCGCGTCTTTGCGCACGAGCATGAAGTCGGTGATCGCGAGCAGCGCCGCCGCCGTGTCGTGCGGCGATTCCCAGTGCCCCCCGTCCTTGCGCGCCACCATCAGCCAGCGCAGCGTTCCATCGACGAGCGGTTGCTCCGGCAGGAACTCCGTGAACGCCTGCAGCACCTGCGCCGTCGTCTGCGTGCTGTTGCCGAAGACGTTCGGGTCGTACGTGGATTCCTCCCAGTGGTTGCCCGTGGCCGACGGGATCGCCGCGGTCTGCAGTTCGTCGAGCAGCGTCGTCAGCCGCGGATCGCCGCCGTTGCCGCGCCCCTGCTTGATGGCGAGCGCCACCCATGCCTTCGCAGCATTGCCCAGCAGGGCGTGCTGTTCGGCGAGCGCGTAGCTGCGGCCCAGGTCGCCGTGCCCGTCGCGGGCGAGCGCGTAGAGCAAGTACGCGCGCAGGTCGAGCTGCGGAGAGACGACGTCGCGCGCCTGGTCGAGCTGCTGCGTAAGGTACGCGACGGCCTGCTCGTCGACGCGCGCGTCGACGGTGTAGCCGGCGCGGCGCGCTTCGCCCAGGCCGATAATGGCCCACGCGGTGATCGCCGGGTCGGAGTCGTCGCCCGACCACCAGCCCCAGCCGCCGTCGACGTGCTGGTTGTTGTACAGGCGCTGCAGCGATCGCTGGACGAGCGCATCGACATCGCGCTTGTCACCGGAACCGACGTCTTTCAGTCCGAGTTCTGTCGTCGCCCGCTGCAATGCGAGCGCCGGGAGGAAGCGGCTTACCGTCACCTCCGCGCTCTCCCACGGATACTCATCGAGGTACGTCAGCGCCGTGTTCACGCCGGCCGCCAGTGACGGTGCGACGTGCACGGTCAGTTCGCCCGCGTCGGGTCGCACGTAGTACGGCACCTCGACGGCTTCCGACGCCTGGTCGGTTACCTCACCGGCGGTACCGACGGTCTCCGGTGTGAAGAACGCGTAGAGCGGCAGCGTGAGCTTGACCGCGTCGGACTTGCCGCCGGCCTTCGCTTCAAACGCGAGCGTGACGTTGTCGCGGCCGGGCGGGACAGCGGTCTCCCATCGCACCTGCGCGTCCGCGTTCGCCTCGACGTGCATGCGCTGTGACGCGTCGCCCGACACCGTCACGCCCTCGGCCTTCAACGTGACGTCGATGTCGGCGGCCGCGCCCGTGAAGTTGTGGACGATCGCGCCGAGCGCCGCCTTGTCGCCGGCGACGAGGAAGCGCGGCACGGCGGGCCGGATGATCACGTCCTTCGCCGTGACGATGTCGTTGTGCGCGTCACCCGCCTTCGTGTCGTCAGTGATGCCGCGCGCGGTGAGCCTCCACGTCGTCAGCGTGTCCGGCAGCTGCACCTCGACGCTCACCCGGCCATCGGCGTCGGTGCGGAGGGCGCCGTTCCAGTACGCCGTGTTGGGGAAGAACGTGCGCGTCTCGTCGCCGGGGCCGCCGCCTCCGCCCTTGCCGCCCTGCCTCATGCGGATCGCCAGCTCGTTCGCGCGGTCGATCGACGCCGCGAAGCTCGACGCGCTGATCACGCTGAGCGGGCGCCGCGACCAGAACGCATCGAGCGGCTTGCGCGACAGGTCCTCCTGCAGCGACAGCACCGACTTGTCGACGAGCGCGAGCGACAGCTCCGCCGGCACGCCGCGGCCTTCGCTGTCGGTCGTGCGGATGCTGTACTTCACCGTCTCGCGCGGGCCGAACTTGTCGCGGTCGGGTGTGATCTCGATATTCAGCTTCTTGACGTCGGTCGACACCTTCAGTTCGACGATGCCGAGCTTCACCTGTGGAAGCGGATTGTCAGCCGTCGGCGGCTTGAAGAGCATCACGCTGACGAAGACGTTCGGCACGTGGTCCTCCGTGATCGGCACGTCGATCACCTCGGAGTTCGTCGTGAAGTCGCGCAGCTCGGACCCGAGCAGGCGGCCGCGCTCCTGCGTCACGAGCCCGCGGCTCGCCGCAAATGGCGCTGCCACCAGGATCTTCGCCGTGTCGCCCGGCTTGTACGAGTCGCGGTCCGCGACGAGCGTGATCGTATCGTCGTTGCCGACGCGCCAGCTCGCGTATTCGCCGCTTGAGGCCCACACCGCCGCCGACGACAGCACCGTGTTGCCCGCGGTATCCTTCGCCTCCGCCAGCACGTAGTATTCGCCGCTGTGCTGCGGTTTGAATGAGAACGTGCCCTTGCCGTCGGCCGCCGTCACAACGTCGAGCGCCTGCACGAGCGTGTCGTCGTGCTCGCTCTTGAAGTGCTGCTGGCCGTCGGCGTCACGGACGCGCACCGTGCGCCACTTGCGCTCGAGGATGCTGATCTTCACCGGCACGTTGCCGGTGGTCTTGCCGTCCGGATCGAGGGTGACGACACTCACGCTCGCGTCGTCGCCGGCGGTTGCGACGTAGTCGTCCGGCCGCAGCCCGATGTAGAACTGGCCCTTGTGGACCGGCACCGCCGTGAAGGCGCCAACCGCCTGGCCGTTCTGGTCGGTGACGTTGGCTTCCAGCGTGAACGTCTGGCTCGTCCGGTCGTTCGCGACGGCCGCGGGGACGCTGAACGAGAACCTCCCCTGGGCGTCGGTCTTGCCCTCGCCGGTGCCGCGCACGTGCTGCTGAAACTCGTAGTTCGGGCCATTGCTATCGTCGTAGGTCGGCGTGTAGTCGCTGAAGCTGTAGCCGCTGAAGTCGTCGGAGCGGAAGAAGTACGGCTGGGACGTCGCCGTCCACTTGATCGCGGCACCGGCGAGCGGCGCGCCGAAGAACAGGTCGGCGGACACGCCTGTGTCGATGGTCTCGCCGTTGACGTACGACTCCTTCGACGGCTTCACCGTCACCTCGAACTCCGGCTTGCGGAACTCTGCGACCTGGAACTGCACGTAGGCCAGTTGCGGGCGGTACGCCTCCTGCGGCGGCGAGATGCTGCCGGGCTCCGCCGGGCCCACGCTGCCGAGCTCGAGCGCCGCGAAGTAGCCGCCGGTCGCGGCCTCGCTCGCCAGCGCGAGCTTCGTGTCGAACGTCCCCACGTCGGACAGCGTCACCGGCTGCGAGTCGATCGTGTGTCCGCGGTCGTCGCGGATGCTCAGCGTGAGCGGGGTCGCAGACGCGGGCAGCGAGTAGCGCGCGTCGTCGTCTTTGCGCACCACACCTTTGAAGTACACGGTCTCGCCCGGCCGGTAGATAGGCCGGTCGGTGTACAGGTAGCCGACCGTGTCAGGCAGCTCGAACGAGAAGGGGATGTTGGGCGACGCGAACCAGGGCGCGATGCCGTTGTTCCAGTTCGTGCCGGAGAGGACCGTGCGGCCACCGCTCGCGGCTGAGACGTAGTAGCCGGGGTAGTAGCCGTTTCCCGCCGTGGGCACCGCGACCTTCGCGATGCCGTCCGCATCGGTGGTGCCAGTCGCAAGCGTCCCGGCGCCCTGGTTCAGCACCTGGAACGGCATGCCGGCGAGCGGCGCGCCCGTCTGTATATCGACCATCCACACAAGCAGCTCGTGCGGCGTCCATTTCGTGATGACGTTCGCGCTGCTGACGACGAACGGCATCGTCTCGAAGCCCAGCGTGCCGGGCGCCGCGACGCGTATGGCGTAGGTGCCCTCCGGCAGCTTCGCGCCGGGCGCGGCCAGCCGCGTCGTGGTGATCACCGGCCGGTCGAGCGGCGGGTTCGCGATTGGCTCGCTCCACCGGCGAATCAGGTCGCCCTCGGGCGGGTCCAGTGCCTGGCCGCCGCGCTCGACGGAGATGAGGGCTTCGCGCGTCAGGCGGTACAGCGCGAAATCGAGCTGGCTGAGATTCCACGACGTCGCGCCGACGATGGGATCGAGGTAGGCGTCGTACGTGCCTGACGTTGACGAGCGGAAGAGGCTGAATCCGGGTTGCTGGCGTTCCGTCACGAAGCGCAGGTCGAGCGGCTCGGCCAGGTGCTGGCCGTAGCGGTCCTTGGCGTCGGTTGTCAGCGTGACGTGAAACGCCGCGGACGGCGCCATCTGGAAGCCGACGCGCAGTACGAGGTCGCCCGGATCCCAGTTGAAGTACGGATCGACGTCCGGCTTCGGCTCAACGGCGATGTGTTTTTCGACCGAATCGTGGTCCATCGGATTCGAGAACCGGATCGTGACGCCGTAGCGCTGGGCACTCTGCGCGCCGTTTGTGGGGTCGGTCGACTCGATGCGCGGCACGCCGATTGTCGTGAAGCGCCAGCCGACGTCCTCGGCGGTGCGCGCCGTCACGCCGGGTGCCGCTACACCCGCGCGGACGCTCGCGACGAACGTCGTCGCCAGCACGAGCGGCCGCGCCGGGTGGAAGAGGAAGGTGCGGTCGTCGAGCCACTCGAAGCGGCCGTCGACGCGCGCCCGCGATGCTTCGGCGGCGACGCTGAATGCCGCCTCCGCCGATGCGCGGTCGATCGGCTGGTTGAAGCCGACCTTAATCTCGGGCTCGGGCGCGACGAACTTCGTGTTGTCGAGCGGGAAGAAGATCAGCACCTTGGGCCGCAGCGTGGTGAACGAGAAGGCGTAATCCTGATCCAGCGTTGCGCCGAGCTGGTTTGCGAGGCCGGCGAGGACGCGCGCCCTGTACGTGGTCGATGGCGACCAACCGGCGCCGGCGGGCGTGAACGTGTAGAGCGACGTGTTCAGCCAGCGGCCTTCGCCGGGCATCGGCGGGTCGAAGGCGACGACGCCCTGCGGGCCGCGCTTGTCGATCACGGTCAGCGGCGCGACGGAGCGGCTGAACTGCACCATCACCGCGGCGTCGAGCCCGACCTCCTGCGCCCCGTCCTGCGGGAAGGCGGACGCGACCTTCAGCTTGCCCTCCGTCGTGAAGCGGAAGCCCAGGTCGACGGGATCGGCGCCGCGCGGCACGTCGCGGTCCGAGAGCTTCAAGCTCACGTCGTAGGTCGTGCCCAGCGCGAAGCCCGGCCAGTCCGGCTTGAACGTCAGCATGTCGTGCTCCAGATCGAAGCGCCCCGCCGGCGCGTTCGCGATCCGCAGCGCGTGCACGGCGACGTCGCGGTCAACGCGCCCGGCGAGCCGGATGCGCACCGGCGTCATCGGCCGCACCTCGTCGCCCGACGGGCCGAGCACCTCGACGCACAGCGCCCGGTCGCAGCCGCTCTTGCCGGCGCCACCGCTGGTGAGCACGAGCACAAGGCCCGCGACGAGCGCGCCGAGGATCGCCGGCCCGCCGGCCGCGACCGCGAGGCGCGCACGTCCGCCGAGTCGCGACCAGCGTCGCCGAAGCGTGTTGAGCGCTTCCCGCATCGATGTGATGATCCGTGACCTCATGGCGTCCTCCTCATGGCGGCAGGACAGTGACCGTCGCCGCCTCGCTCCACACTTCGTTGCCGTCCGGCATGACGGCGCGCGCACGGAACTCGTGCACACCCGGCTGCAACTGCCACCCTCGCCGATACGGCGCTCTGTCGATGCGGGCGAAAAGCGCGCCATCGACGTACAGCTCAATGCTCGCGACCGGCGTTGCCGGCAATGCCTCGGCCATCAACGCCTGGTCTTCGAGCCTCACGTCGCGCGCGATGTGAAGCGTGATCCCGTCGGCGGGCGACACGAGCATCAGCGCCCCCCGCGCGGGCACGGTATCGCCGACGCGCACCAGCGGCGCATCGGCATACGGCGGCACCGGCGGCAGCGCGATGCCGGCGGCGCGCGCCCACGGGATCGCTTCCAGCGGCACATACGCGAAGACGCGGTCGCGCACAGCTCCGGGGCATCGCGCCGATGCGCCGTCCGCCGGCGCGCCCGTGGCGTCGCAGACCGGCAGCGAGCGGTAGTAGTCGTCGGGTGCGGCAGGCGCGGTGCCGGCGGCGAACAGCTCCACGCGCTCGCGCTGACAGGCGGGCGTCGGCAGCCGGCCGGAGGGCAGGCAGACGCGCGCGCGCTCCATGCCGGGCGGCTCGGCGAACGGCCCGGCGGGCTTGCCGGCGAGCGCGGTCTGCATCACGTCGCGCCAGATCGGCGCCGCGCCGTCCACGCCGGACACGTCTCGCATCGGCGAGTTGTCCGAGTTGCCGGCCCACACGCCGACGGCGAGATCCGGTGTGTAGCCGATCGTCCAGTTGTCGCGGAAGTCGGTCGTCGTGCCGGTCTTCGCGGCTGCGGGCCGGTCGAGGCGCAGCGGACTGCGCGCGCCAAAGCCGGGGGTGCGCGCGTCGTTATCAGCGAGGATGTCGGTGATGAGGTACGCGGTCTGCGCGCTGATCACCCGCTCGCCGGCGGGTGGCGGCGCCTCGTACAGCACGTGGCCGGACGTGTCTTCGACGCGCAGGATCGCCACCGGGCCGATGCGGACGCCTCCGGCAGCGAAGGCGGCGTAGGCGGCTGTGAGATCGAGGAGCCGTACTTCGCCGCCGCCGAGGGCCAGCGAAAGGTCGTAGCGCGACGGGTCGTTGAACGTCGTCAGCCCCAGCCGCCGCCCCATCTCCACGGCGCGCTCGACGCCGATCGCCTGCAGCACGCGCACGGCGGGCACGTTGTACGACGACGCGAGCGCCTCGCGCAGCGGCACGATGCCGTGGAACGTGAAGTCGTAGTTGTTCGGCGCATATGGCTCACCCAGGCGCGTGCGCAGCGTCGTGGGCACGTCGAGCAGCGGCGACGCCGGCGTGAAGCCGGCCTCCAGCGCCGCCGCGTAGATCACCGGCTTGATCGAGCTGCCCGGCTGCCGTTCGGCGAGCGCCACGTTGAACGCGCCATTGATCGTGCTGTCGAAGTAGTCGGCGCTGCCGGCCATGGCCCGCACCTGGCCCGTCGCCGGGTCGATCGCGACCACCGCGGCGTTGGTCAGGTGGTGGTCCGCCATCGCCGCGACCTGGCGCTGGATGGCCGCTTCGGCGGCGCGCTGCACGTCGAGGTCGAGAGAGGTCATCACGCGCAGCTCGCCGCGCGCGATAGCGTCGTCACCGACGAGCCCCGGCAGTTGCTCGCGCACCCAGGCGACGAAGTGCGGCGCCGCGATGGCGAAGGGCGTCCGGTTTAGCGAGATCGGCTCGCTCGACGCCGCCTCCGCGCCGGCCGGCGTGATGTAGCCGGCATCCGCCATCCGGCCGAGCACGGTCGCCTGCCGTTGGCGCGCGGCGTCGAGCTGCGTGAACGGGTCGTACTGCGCGGGCGACTGCAGCAGGCCCGCCAGCAGCGCGGACTCGCTGAGGTCGAGCTCGCGCGCGCTCTTGCCGAAGTATGTCCGCGACGCCGCCTCGACGCCGTACGCCAGGTTCCCGAAGTAGACCCGGTTGAGGTAGCGCTCGAGTATCTCGTCCTTTGAGAGCGAGCGGTCGAGCTGGAGGGCCAGCACCGCCTCCCGCGCCTTGCGGAGCGGGCTCGCCGACACGCGCTCGTCAGGTTCGAAGTAGAGGTTGCGCGCGAGCTGCTGCGTGATCGTGCTGCCGCCCGACCGCAACTCGCCGTGCCGCAGGTCGGTGGCCGCCGCCCGCACGATGCCGCGCAGGTCGATGCCGGGGTTGTCGTAGAACGAGGCGTCTTCGGTGGCGATGACCGCCTGCCGCAGCCGCGGCGAGATCTCCTTCAGCGGCAGGTAGCTGTAGCGGGCGTCCGCCGGGCCGGCGGAGTCATAGAGCAGCCGCCCCTGCCGGTCGAGGATCTTCGTCGACTCCGGCAACACCCGCGGCGTGGGGGGCGCCGGCAGTGGCGCGCAGTACAGCGCTGCGTACCCCAGCACCAGCGCGACCGCGCCGATCCGGACCGTCCATCGCAGGATGCGTCTCGTGCGCCGCACCGTGGACTCCCTTCAGCCGTTGGCGCCGCCTTCCAACACCACGAGTATCGCCGCGGGTCTGCGTGCCTGCCGGACGCTGCCCCTACGCTCACCCAACGCGAAGCCGACGACCGAATCTGAGCCGGCTGACGTTCGGCATCCCGCCCCTTGTCGCGCGCACGGCACCGAGCTGATCTTCGAGCAAGAGGATTGCAAGACGTAATTGCCGATCAGCCTTCAAGATCGAGGCGTTCGCGGCGGACGAAGGGCTGGTCCTCGGCCACCGCCAACAGCCACTCCGCTTCGGCGACGTCCGGCTGCGCACAGCCACGCAACCGCCGAAACCGGCGCCGCGCGGCAGCGGCTCCAGGTTGGCCGGTAGGGAGTCGCGCCTCAGCGCCGCCATCGAGTCGCCGAGCCAGGCGCGCGTGAGGCGAGCGGCACTCAGGAGCGCTCGTGCGCGTCGATCCGCATCGTCACGAAGCCGGTATCGGCGTGCCGCCGGCGGCGCTGGATGCGTAGCACGCTTCCACGACGGCCATCGTCCGGAGCGCGTCGTCGACCGGCGACACGAGCGCCTTGTCCTCGCCGGCGACGACGCGCTGCAGGTTGGACATCGGTCCCTCGAAGGCCTCCAGGAACCACGAGCCGCGCAGCGGCGCCGCCGTCCAGTCCGCGTTGCGCGTCGCCAGTAGCAGTTCGTCCGGCTCGCCGTGCGGGTAGTTGAGGTTCACGCCCATCTTCGCGACCGCTGCCCCTCGTGTGCCTTCCACCTTGAGCTGTGACAGCGCAAAGCGCGAGCCGAAATCATGCGTGTGATTCATCGTCAGGCTGCAGCGGAGCTCGTCGCCGTAGTCCAGGATGATGCTCGTGCCTACGTCCGGGTAGCCCTCGAGCGACGGGTGCCGCGCGCCCCGGCAGTACACCCCGCGCGGCTCGCCGATCAGCGAGCGGATCAGGTCGATGTAATGGATGGAGTGCATCAGCACCTCGAGCCGCGGCGCCCCCTTGAGAAAGGCCCAGTAGGCCCACGGTGTGTGCAGGTTCAGCCGCACCTCCATGTCCGTCACGTCGCCCAGCAGGCCGCGCGCGAGCGCGTCGCGCAGCGCCAGCATGTTCGGAGCGAAGCGGAGCTGAAAGTTGACTGCCGCAACGAGCTGACGCTCGCGGCAGAGGTCGCGGATATGGCGTGCCTCGTCCAGATCCCGGCCCATCGGCTTCTGCATCAGCACGGCGCTGCCCGCCGGCATCCGTTCGAGGATGCCGGCGACCTGGTCGGGCGGCACGGCCACGTCGAACACGGCGCCGGCCGTCGCGAGCGCATCGCCGAGCGACGAGAAGACGCGCGGCACGCCGGAGGTCTCGGCTCGCTCGCGCGCCGTCCCTTCATCAACGTCGAAGATGCCGGCGACGGGGAAGCCGAGCCGCGCGTACGCCGGCAGGTGCGCGTCGCGCACGATGCTGCCCGCGCCGATGGCGACGATCGGCCGCGGCGACGAAGGCCGCGGCCACGCCTGGCGCAGCTCACCGACGAGAGAGGCAAGCTCGGTCACCCGGCCATTATGCGCCCTCCGTGCGTCAGCCGCAGCCGTGCCCCAGCGCCCGCCGCCTCGTACAATCGGCCGAGACACCGCCCAGCCGAGAGGACCGAGCGATGACCGCACCGATCACCATCACTGGTCTGACCGTCCGCGACATCCGCACGCCCACGTCGCGCACGCTCGCTGGTTCTGACGCCGTGCACACGGACCCCGACTACTCTGCCGCGTACGTCGTGCTGCACACCGACACGCCGTCCGGTATGGCCGGCCACGGCATGACGTTCACGCTCGGTCGCGGCACGGAAGTGTGCGTCGCCGCCGTCCATGCGCTGGCGCCGATCGTCGTCGGCCGCACGCTCGGGTCGCTGACCGACGACATGGCGGGATTCTGGCGCGCGCTGACCGGCGAGAGCCAGCTTCGCTGGATCGGGCCGGAGAAGGGCGCCATCCACCTGGCGACGGCGGCGATCGTCAACGCCGTCTGGGACCTCTGGGCGAAGGCGGAGGGCAAGCCGGTGTGGAAGCTCGTCGCTGACATGACGCCGGAACAGATCGTCGCCTGCGTCGACTTCCGCTACATCACGGACGCGCTGACCCCGGACGAGGCGCTCGCGCTGCTCCGCCGCCAGGCCGCGACGCGTTCCGGGCGCGAGGCCGAGATGCGGCGCGAGGGCTACCCCGCGTACATCACGTCCGCCGGCTGGATGGGCTACCCGGACGAGCAGGTGCGCGATCTCTGCCGCGAGGCGCTGGCCGCCGGCTGGACTCGCTTCAAGATCAAGGTCGGCCGCGACGCCGCGCAGAACGCGCACCGCTGCGCGGTGGTGCGGGAAGTGATCGGGCCGGACTGTGCGCTGATGGTCGACGCCAACCAGGCGTGGGACGTCGGCGAGGCGATCGAGCACGTGCGCGCGCTGCAGCCGTATAACCCGCTGTGGATCGAGGAGCCGACCAGCCCGGACGACGTGCTCGGGCACGCGACGATCCGCGAGGCCGTGCGGCCCGTCGGCGTGGCGACCGGCGAGCACGCGGCCAACCGCGTCATCTTCAAGCAGCTCATGCAGGCGGAGGCGATCGACTTCTGCCAGTTCGACAACTGCCGCCTCGGCGGGCTGAACGAGGCGCTTGCGGTGCTGCTGCTCGCTGCGAAGTTCGGCGTGCCCGTGTGCCCGCACGCCGGCGGCATTGGCCTCTGCGAGTACGGCCAGCACGTGTCGCTGATCGATTACATCTGCGTGAGCGGCTCGCTGGAGGGGCGGATGCTCGAGTTCGCCGACCACCTGCACGAACACTTCCTCGATCCGGTGCAGGTAGTCGGCGGCCGCTACCTGCCGCCGCGGGCGCCAGGCTTCAGCATCGAAATGCGCCCCGAGTCGCTTGACGAGTTCGAGTTCCCGGGCGGCCGGGTCTGGCGGTAGGGAACTCAGTCGCCCAGCGCGTACACCGGCTCCATCTCCGCCCACCACTCGCCGGGCTTGGCGTCGGGTACCGGATCCTGGAACGACTCCATCAGCGATTGCCACTCGCGGATGCGCGGGTCCATCTCCAGATATCGCGGCCAGTCATAGGCCGGGTCGAAGGCGTCGGCCGTCTCCATCACCATGAAGAGCCGCCGGCCAAGCCGCCAGATCAGCATGCGTTCGATGCCGATGGCCTTCAGCCCGCGCTCGACCTCCGGCCAGACGGCGTGGTGATATTCGACATAACGCGCGCTGATGCGCGGATCGTCTTTCAGGTTCAGTGTCTGAGCGTAGCGCTTCATTTCGGCTCCCTAGTGTAGTGCTTCCGATCTAGCATTAGTTCCAAGGGGCGTTTCACGTACAAACGCTCGGCGCTGATACGGCAGTGTCCGCTGGCGCGTACCCTGCTAAGAGAGAAGAAAAGATGATTCCGGGGGACACCCCCGGACCCCCGGCAGAGAGCGCTGCGCTCTCTGCACTCCCGCTTCCCAACGGTGGCCAGCCAGCTAAAGAAGCGTTAGAAGCACTACACTAGAACACCAGCACGCCGCCGTCGATCGGGTACGCCTGCCCGGTGATGAACGACGCTTCGTCCGAGCACAGGTACAGTGCCAGCGCCGCCACCTCCTCGGGCTCCGCCATGCGGCCGACGGGCTGGTACTCCGAGAGCTGGCGGAACATCTCCTGCTCGCGGCCCGGGTAGGTGTCGTGCAGGTAGCCGTCGACGAACGGTGTGTGCACGCGAGCGGGGCAGACGCAGTTGCAGCGGATCCCCTGCTTCACGTAGTCCACCGCGATCGACCGCGTCATCGTCAGCACCGCGCCCTTGCTCATCGAGTAGGCGAAGCGGTCGGGCAGCCCGATCAGCGATGCGATCGACGCCAGGTTGAGGATGACGCCGCCGCCGGCCGTCACCATGCCCGGCACCGCCGCCTTCGAGCAGAGGAATACGCCCTTCACGTTGACGGAGTAGATTCGGTCGAGGTCTTCCTCGGTCGTGTTAGCGACGGTGCCGATGTGCGCGATGCCGGCGTTGTTGACGAGGATGTCGATGCGGCCCGCCTCGGCGATGACCTTCGCGAACGCCGCGTCGACCGAGTCGGCGTCAGCGACGTCGCAACCCACAACCGAGGCCAACCCGCCACCGGCGAAGATCTCGGCTACGGTTTCCGCGCCGGCGCTCTCGTCGCGCTCGAGCACGAAGACGCGCGCGCCCTGCGCGGCAAACGTCTTCGCGATCGCGCGCCCGATGCCGGATCCCGCCCCGGTGACCACCGCGTTCTTCCCGTCTAAGCGAAACATCGCGTCGCCTCCTCCGTATCGCGCTCCGTCACTCGCCGATGCTGCGCCGCTCCTGCTCCACGTCCTCGAACCACGCCGTCAGCGCCGCCTGCATCCGGTTGACGCGCTCCGGTTGCGCTGCGGCGAGGTCGTGCCGCTCCAGCGGGTCATCGCGCAGATTGAAGAGCTGCTGCGGCGGCGCCTGGCCCGGGCTGCGGTCCGGCGCCGGGGCGGTGACGATGGCCGTGTACTTCTCCGGGTGGAACTTTGCGTCGACGTCCATGATGAAGTCCTCCCGTGACACCTGCATCACCTCGTCGATCGCCGGCCGCACGAGCTTCCAGTCGCCGTCCCGCATCGCCGCATTGCACTCGCCCACGGGCGTGTAGCGGTTCCACTGCCAGAAGCGCTGGCGGGGCACGCTGCCGTCGTCGCCGGCGAGTACGGGCCAGACATCCGCGCCGTCCAGCCTGACGTCGCGCCGCGGCTCGATGCCGGCGAGACCCAGCAGCGTCGGCAGCCAGTCGGTGAAGTGCACCAGCTCGTGGACCTGCCGCCCGCCGTGCAGCGCCGCCGGCCAGCGCAACACCGCTGGCACACGGATGCCGCCCTCGTACACGAGCAGCTTCGCGCCCGCGAAGCCGCAGTTGAAGCGCGTCGAGTCAGCATCGCCGCGCCCGCCGAACTGCGGCCCGTTGTCGCTCGTGAAGATGACAAGCGTGTTTTCCGCGAGCCCCTGCCGCTCGAGTTCTTCCAGCACGCGGCCGACGCCACGGTCCATACAGCGAATCATGCCGTAGATGTGGCTGACGGCTGTCGTGAACGCGCCCGTCTCGCGGAAGGGCGCCAGATCCTCTTCGAGCGCGTGGAACGGGTAGTGCGGCGCGCTGTACGCGAGCATCAGCGCGAACGGCTCGCGCGCGTGCCGCCGGATGAACTGCACCGCCTCGTCCGTGAAGACGTCGGTGATGTAGCGGCCGTCGCTCTTCGAGACCTGGCCGTTCACGTCGAGGTGATAGTCGACGTACGGCGACCAGCCGCCGGAGAAGCCGACGAACTCCGAGAAGCCACGCCGGTTCGGGTGATATCGGGAGTCGAGCGCACCGTTGTGCCACTTCCCGACGAGCCCCGTGGCGTAGCCGGCGGCGCCCAGATAGTCGGCGATCGTGTGCTCACGCAGCGCCATCCGGTCGAGCCCCCGCAGCTCCAGCGTGTCGATGGCGCCGGTCCGGTGCGGGTAGCGGCCGGTGAGCAGCGAGGCGCGCGCCGGCGCGCACACTGGTGCCGCCGAGTAGTGCTGCGTCAGGCTGACACCCTCGTGGACCAGGTGATCGAGCGCGGGCGTCTGCGACGCGCCGTAGTTGAAACAGCCGAAATCGCCGTACCCCATGTCATCGGCGATCATGAAGACGATGTTGGGCCTGCTGCTCATCCTACCCCGCGTTCACGTTCCCCGTAGCGAATCGAACGCCGGGCATTCGTCCGCACCGGCCCCCAGTATGGACAAGGAGGGTTCCTTGTTGCCAACGCGGCCTGTATCTATCTTCCGCGATGATGGCGGCTTCTCCGAACGAAAACGTGCTCGAACACGCGCGCAGCGCCGCATCCGGCACGGCAGAGCCCTGATCGCCACTCCCCGGATCGACCACAGCGCACAGCAGCGGCTCGCCCATGTGCGGTCACGCCGCCACCGCGAACACCAGGCGGCCTGAGGCCGCACGATTCTTCGGTGGTGTGCCGGCCAAACCTCCGATCTGACACCGACGCGATCAGGCACCAAGAACCTGCCGTGTGGCTCTGGGACCGCGCTCGGCGCCGTGCGATCGTCCTAGCAGTCAGGGTTGCCAGATGGCCGGGAGGACAGCATGACAGTTGTGATGCTCATGGATTGGGAAGGCCTGACGCCGCAGCAGTATGACGCGGCATGGAGGGCTGTCGATTGGGAGGCTGACCGGCCGGCGGGAGCACTCAGCCACATCGCGTGGTTCTCAGGGACGGGGCTGAGCGTGGCCGAAGCATGGGAGTCGGTGGAGCACTTTGAGCGCTTCCTCGCGGCCCGTCTGCTGCCGGAGACCCGGCGCTGCGGCGTTTGCAGCGAACCCATCACGGAGATCTATCCGGCACACCGCGTCGTCGCGTTGACCCGTGAGCCTGCTTCCCTCTCGTAGTGTAGTGCTTCCGATCCAGCATTAGTTCCAAGGGGCATCTCACGTACAAACGCTCGGCGCCAACACGGCAGTGTCCGCTGGCGCGTACCCTGCAAAGAGAGAAGGAAAAGATGATTCCGGGGGACACCCCCGGACCCCCCGGCAGAGAGCGCAGCGCTCTCTGCACTCCCGCTCCCCCGAACGATGTCCAGCCAGCTAAAGAAGCGTTAGAAGCACTACACTAGCGAGGAGCGCGTCGGCCAGGCGGCTGGCTCGACAGCGCGCGGGCAGCGAACACCCCGGAACCCGGCAGCCCGGTTCGATGCCGGCGGGAGCGTCGCTGGGTCATATACATCCCGGGGGAGCGAGTCCATGAGCGCGCGGCTGCCCTGGATCGGCGTGCCTGTGCTGACCGCTGGGGACAGGGCCCGGCTCTTGCCGTCGTCGTCGAGCAGGCTGGCGGTGCGACGCTCAGCGTCGTTCCTCTTCGTCGTCTGCCGCGGGCAGCGCTTCGATGGGATGCGCCCCTTCCTCGTGGTCGGCCGCGCATTGGCTGGAGCAGAAGAGCGCGTGGCAGTACCTGCAGCTGACGATCTGATCCAATTCGTTCGGATCTTCCGGGAGCGGTTCCTGGCATGTGGCGCATCTGACCATGATCGACACCTCTCTGATCGGCGGACAGCTTTGGCGCACGTGTGCTTGTCCGAGCATACCGTGCGGCCCCGTCCGTGACAGGTGGCTGATGGCCTCGCCCGCCCTGCCATATGGCCGTCTCTCCCGCCGCCGGTTGCGGGGGAGGGCCGGCGCGGGGGCCGGCTCTCTCTGATCGATGGTGTCACGCGCGCTGCGACGCAGCTGCATCCATGCCAAGCGCGGGAATCGAGCTACGGCCGGCTGCTCTCCGAACGGCCGCCGTCGGACCGGCGATGCGATGTCCCGACGCGCTCCGCGTCCTCATCGCCGGCGTGGAGCCTCATCCCGCAAGCAAGATGTAACGGGAACAGATCCCGCCGCAACGATTGGCACGCCTAACCGGTGGTACGATCTGCACGGACCCGCGTTCCTCGCGCCGGCCGATATGTCGGTGCCCGCCGTTCAAAGAAGCGGCCGAACCTGCCAGCGCATCCATGACGTCCGGACGGGAACGTGAGCCATGAACGGGACAGTTCCGTCCGAGGATCGCGATGTCAGCGTCTCGAGCCCGGCGATGCGAACGAAGTTGCCGGATACCGGCAACATACCGGCCGATGCCCGCGGCCCGGTCTTGTCCGCGCAGGGGCCGGCAGCAGCCGCGACGGCCCGTGCAACCGCGCACGCGGGTCGGCAACGCGTTGGTGATCGTGCCTTTGGCCACACATCTTCGGTTCGTGGATTTGTCTCAGCGAGGAGGCTTCTAATGAGACGCACCATGAAGTTCTGGTTACCCATCGGCATGGCGCTCGTGGCACTGGGGGTGCTTGCCTCCGCCTGCGGGGGCGGCACCAGTTCCAGCGATAAGACCGCCACCGCGGCCGCCGGCAAAAAGACCCCCGTAACGACGGGCACCTCCGCTGCCGGGGCGACCGCGACGTCCGCTCCGCTCAGCGGCAAGCTCGAGATCTTCAGCTGGTGGACCACCGGTGGCGAGGCCGCCGGCCTCAAGGAACTGTTCAACCTCTACCCCGCGACCTGTCCCGGTACTGTCGAGATCGTGAACGCGACGGTCGCTGGCGGCGGCGGCGCCAACGCCCGCCAGGTGCTCACTACCCGGATGCTCGGCAACGACCCGCCCGGCTCGTTCCAGGTACACATGGGCCATGAACTCACGGACACCTGGGTGACCGGCGACTACATGGAGCCCCTGGACACGCTGTTCACGCAGCAGGGTTGGGCCAGCGTTTTCCCGAAGGGCGTCCTGGACATCGTGTCGTACCAGGGCAAGCCGTATTCGGTGCCCGTCAACATCCACCGCGCGAACGTGCTCTGGTACAACAAGTCGGTCTTCACGGCCAACAATCTGCAGGTGCCGAAGACGCTCGATGACTTCTTCACGGCGGCCGACGCGCTGAAGGCCAAGGGCATCACCCCGCTGGCCCTGGGCGACGTCGATTCCTTCGCATCGATCCAGTTGATGGAGACGGTCCTCCTGGGCACACTGGGAGCCGACGGCTACAACGGCCTCTGGACCGGCGCGACCGACTGGAACAGCGCCAAGGTCACGGACGCGCTGAACGCCTACAAGAAGATGCTGGGTTACGTGAACAGCGACCACAGCTCGCTGTCCTGGGATCAGGCCAACGACCTCGTCATCAGCGGCAAGGCGGCGATGACGATCATGGGCGACTGGCTGGAGGGCGACAACAAGGCGAAGAAGTTCACCGGCTACGGCTGGGCGCCCTCGCCGGGCACGGCCGGCGTCTACGACGCGCTCTCCGACACGTTCGGCCTGCCGAAGAAGGCCCCGAACCGTGATGCGGTCATTTGCTGGCTGAAGGTCGTCGGATCGAAGAAAGGCCAGGAGGCATTCAACCCGCTGAAGGGTTCGATCTGCGCCCGCACCGACTGCGATGCCAGCCTGTTCGACGAGTACCTGCAGTCGGCGATGAAGGACTGGAAGACGGACAAGATCGTCCCCAGCCTCGCGCACGGGGCGGCGGTGAAACAGGGGTGGCTGACGGAGGTCAGCGATGCCGTCACGGCCTTCGTCGCCGATAAGAATGCCGGCACCTTACAGAGCCGCCTCGCCGCGGCGTGCAAGACCGCAGGCGTCTGCAAGTAGTCGGAGTCGTCTGGAATACCTATGGGGAACACCGGCCGCCGCCTCCTGCGCAACGTAACCAGCGAGCAGGCGGCGGCCGTCCTCCTGATCATCCCTTCGCTCGTGGCCGTCGGCGTCTTCGTCTACGGATTCATCGGCTGGAGCGCCGTCGTCTCCGTGAGCGAATGGGATACGCTCCGGCCGGACTACACCTTTGTCGGCCTCGACAACTTCCGCGACCTGTTCCACAACTTCCGCTTCCAGATCGATATCCGGAACACGGTCGTCTTCACCGTGCTGTTTGTCGGATCGTGCCTGGTGATCGGCTTCGTCCTCGCGTCGCTGCTCGACCGCCACATCGTGGGCGAGGGTCTGTTTCGCAGCATCTACCTCTTCCCGATGGCGGTGTCGTTCATCGTCACCGGCGTCGTTTGGAGGTGGTTGCTCGCTCCCCGCGCGGGGGTCAACATCCTCCCCTCCAAGCTCGGCGCGCCCTCGCTGGGCTATGGGTGGTACACCGACCCCACCGTCACCTACATCCACGCTGACTCCCGGCTAGGCGAGGCATTTCACGCGATCGGACTCGGCTTCCTGGCCGACCCGAACTTTGGCCTTCCACTGGCGATGATCTCCGTCGTCATCGCCGCTACCTGGCAGATGTCCGGCTTCGTCATGGTGATGTACCTCGCCGGACTCCGTGCGATCCCCGAAGAGCTGCGCGACGCGGCGCGGGTCGACGGCGCGAGCGAGTTGCAGATCCTGCGCAACATCTCGCTGCCGCTGCTGCGGCCCGTGACACTCAGCGCGATCATCATCCTGGGCCATCAGTCGCTCAAGATCTTCGACCTGGTGATCTCCATGACCAGGCGCGGCCCCGGCTTCGCGACGGATGTCCCTGCGCTGTTCATGTTCGAGACGACGTTCCAGGGCAACCATTTCTCGCACGGCGCCGGCATCTCGATCGTCATGCTCGTGGCGGTGAGCGTGCTCGTGATCCCGTACCTCTTCTGGAGCCTCAGGCGGGAGGCGCGCCTGTGACCATCCGCTGGTCTCGCATCGCCATCTACGCCGTGCTGATCCTCTTCGCTCTCATCTACCTCATGCCCATCTACGTGCTGCTCGTGACCGGCTTGAAGAGCTTCGGCGAAGTGCGGCTGGACCAGATGTGGGATCTCCCCTCCGGCCTCCACTTCGATTCGTTCCGGGAGGCCTACTCGTCGCTCGACAGCAATCTGGCGAACAGCTTCAAGATGGTCATCCCCGCGACGATCTTCTCGTGCCTGCTCGGCTCCATCAACGGTTACGTGCTGACGAAGTGGCGCTTCCCGGGCTCCGATGTCCTGTTCTTCCTGCTGCTGTACGGCATGTTCATCCCGTACCAGAGCGTCCTCATCCCGCTGGTCAAGACGCTGCAGATGCTGCACGTCTACGGCAGCCTCTGGGGGCTGGTCGTCACCCATGTCGTGTACGGCATTCCGATCACCACGCTCATCTTCCGCAACTACTACGCGAACATCCCGACCGAACTCGTCGAAGCCGCGAAGATCGATGGCGCCTCGATCTTCGGAATCTACAGGCGGATCGTCTTCCCGTTGTCGCTGCCGGGGTTCGTCGTCGTCGCCATCTGGCAGTTCACGTCGATTTGGAACGACTTCCTCTTCGCCGTCACGGTCACGAGCAATCCAGCCATCCAGCCCGCGACCGTCGCGTTGAACAACATGGCCGGCAGCTTCATCGTCGAATGGAACGTACAGATGGCGGGCGCGCTGATCGCGGCGCTTCCCACGTTGATCGTCTACATCATCCTCGGACGTTTCTTCGTCCGCGGGCTGATGGCAGGCGCCTTGCGCGGCTAGTCAGAGGGATCGATGGCAAGAGTCGTCTATGAACACGTGACCAAGCGCTACGGCGAAGTCACCGCCGTCAACGACCTGACCCTCGACATCGAGGACAAGGAGTTCCTTGTGCTCGTCGGCCCTTCCGGTTGCGGCAAGTCGACCGCGATCCGGCTGCTGGCCGGGCTGGAGCCGCTGACCGCGGGCAAGATCTACATCGGCGACCGGCTCGTGAACGACATCCCCGCCCGCGACCGCGATGTCGCTATGGTCTTCCAGTCCTACGCGCTCTACCCGCACATGTCGGTCTACGACAACATGGCGTTCGGGCTGAAGATGCGAGGGACGCCCAAAGACGAGACCCGCCGGCGTGTGCTGGAGGCGGCGGACGCGCTGGAGATCCAGAGCCTGCTGAAGCGTAAGCCCGCGCAACTGTCCGGCGGCCAGCGGCAGCGCGTCGCCCTCGGGCGGGCGATTGTCCGCGAGCCGCTGGTGTTCCTGTTCGACGAACCGCTCTCCAACCTCGACGCGAAGTTGCGTGTGCAGACCCGCGCGGAACTCAGCAAACTCCACCAGCGGTTGCAGACCACCTTCATCTACGTCACCCACGACCAGGTCGAAGCGATGACCATGGCGAGCCGTATCGCGGTGCTCAAGGACGGGTTGCTGCACCAGGTCGGCACGCCCGAAGACCTCTACTTCCGGCCCGACAACGTCTTCGTCGCCAGCTTCATCGGCAGCCCGTCGATGAACTTCATCCCCGGGACGCTGAAGGGGACCGCGGAGGAGATGACGCTGGATGCCGGCGCGCTGCAGATCACGCTTCCCGCGGAGCGATCCCGGCAACTCGTCCCGCATGTAGACGCGCAGGTGATGATCGGGATTCGGCCGGAAGACATGCACGATCCGGACTTCCTGCCGGCTCGCGTCCGGGGCTATCCAATCCGGGCTCGCGTCGACATCACCGAGATGATGGGGAACGAGAAGTTCCTGCACCTGATCATCGGCGCCCAGGCGCTGCTGGCGCGAGTCGATCCGCGGACGAAGGCCAGAGCGGGGCGAGAGGTCGAACTGACCGTGGACATCGACCGCCTCCACGTCTTCGACGCCACGACGGAGGCTGCCCTGGCCAAGATCGAGATACCCGAATAACTGCGTGAGCCGCCGCCGCCGGGCAGTCGCGGCTCACGTGCGGCCACTCGAGAACCGCGTCTCGGGCATCGGACTCACATCAGCTCCAGGACGGCTGCGCGCACCCGGTCGGGACTCGGCATGAAGGCGAGTTCGAGCGGCCGGCTGAAGGGTACCGGCGCAGGGGGCGCGGTGACGGTCTTGACCGGGCCATCGAGGTGATCGAAGGCGTGCTCGGCGATCAGCGCTGCTACGTCGACCGCCAACCCGCAGCGCGGGAACCCCTCGTCGACGATGACGGCGCGGCCCGTGCGGCGCACAGATGCCAGCACGGTCTCCTCGTCCAGCGGCGCCAGGCTGAGCAGATCGACGACCTCGGCATCGACACCATCGGCTTCGAGGGCCTTCGCCGCCTGCAGGCACACCGAGGTCGTGAGCGCCGCACCCACCAGCGTCACGTCCCGCCCCTCACGAGCGATCCGCGCGCGGCCAATCGGGAACTCGTACGCCTCTTCCGGGACGTGTGCGGACTGGCCGAGCAGGAGCTTGTGCACGCAGAAGATCACCGGATCGTCGTCCCGGATAGCCGCGGTCAGCAGGCCCTTGGCGTGATACGCGGTCGACGGCGCCACGACCTTCAACCCGGGGATGTGCGCGAAGAGCGAGTACAGCATCTTCGAGTGCTGCGCCGCCATACCGACGCCGGCGCCGATGTGCGTGATCATAGTCAGCGGCACGTTGACGCGGCCGCCGGACATATAGTGCGCGAAGGCCGCCTGGTTCATGATCGGGTCCAGGCACACGCCAATGAAATCGACGAACATCAATTCGGCGACCGGTCGAAGGCCAGTGATCGCAGCGCCGACAGCGGCACCCAGGTAGCCCATCTCGGAGATCGGTGTATCCAGCACGCGGTCCGCGCCGAACTCGGCGTACAGTCCCTTGTATTCGGCGAAGGCCCCGCCCCAGGCTTCTGACAGCCCCTCGGCGTCGCGTCCCGCTCCGCCGGCGACATCCTCGCCGAGCAGGATCACAGCGGGGTCTCGCCGCATCTCCAGCCGGAGCGCTTCGGCGATCGCTTCTCGCATTGAGATGACTCGCCCGGACGTCATCGCCGCACCCCGCTGTAGACATCGGTCACGATCTCTGCCAGGTCCGGCGTCGGGCTGCGCTCCGCGAATGCCACGGCTTCGTCGAGCCGGTGCTCGGCGTCCGCGCCGATGTCATCGAGCTGTTTGGATGGCACACCGTGTTGCGCCCGGAGGTGCTCCGCGCAACGAAGCAGGCAGTCGCGTGAGCGGAACCACTCGACCTCCTCGGCCGACCGATAGCGCGCGGGATCACCGACGAAGTGCCCGGAGTAGCGGTACGTCTCGAACTCCACCAGCACCGGCCCCTGGCCCTCCCGCGCGTGGGCGACCGCCTCGCTTGCCCTGGCGAACACGTCGAGCACATCCTGGCCGTCGGCGAGGATGCCCGGCATGCGATAGCCCGCGGCGCGGTCGACGACGTGCTCGGCGGCGAGCGCGTACTCCACCGGCGTCGCTTCGCCGTAGCGGTTGTTCTCGCACACGAAGACGACGGGCAGCTTCCAGATGGACGCGAGATTCAGCGACTCGTGGAAGGCGCCGATGTTCGACGCGCCATCGCCGAAGAATGCGACGGCCACGCGTCCCGACTTCGTGAGCTTCGCCGTCAGGGCGGCGCCGCAGGCGATCGGCAGCCCGGCGCCGACGATGCCGTTCGCGCCGAGCATGCCGCGGCGGAAGTCGGCGATGTGCATCGAGCCGCCCTTCCCCTTGCAGGTGCCCGTCGCCCTGCCGAACAGCTCGGCCATCATCTCGTTCGGATCGACGCCCTTCGCCAGGCAGTGGCCGTGTCCGCGATGCGTCGAGGTCACATAGTCGTCGTCGCGTAACGCCGCGCAGACGCCGGCCGCGACGGCCTCCTGGCCAACGTACAGATGCCCGACGCCGCTGAATGTGCCTTTCAGGACCAGGGTCGAGAAGCGCTGTTCGAACGCCCGGATCAGCACCATCGTCGCGTAGAGCGCGAGCGTCCGATCGCGCGACGGTGCGCCGCCGGCGTCACTGGCACGCGCTGCATTGGTCACAACCGTTCTCCTGTTCATGTTCATCGGTTTGACGCCCGGCCAGCGTCGCCGCCGGCCCGGTTGAGCCGACTCTACGCGCGCGATGAGGCTTGAACTAGGGCCAAACGTCCCGGCCGGCCAGTGCCAGCGCGCCTCATCGGCATCTACGGCAGCTCGCTACGGTTTGCCAGAGACCGGGATTCGCTTGCAGCCGCCGTGAAGTGAGGCCGTTCGGCCCCTGACGGCGACTGCGCGATCCTGCGTTGATCGAGAAGCGGCGAGAGACACCGGACGTGCGGCGCGTGATCTCGGCATCGCGTTCCAGACGAAGTCAGGAGAGACCGTCATGTACGTGGAACTCAACAAGACACTCACCCCGGAGCAGCAGGCGCTCCGAGAGCAGATGCACCGCTTCGCGGCGGAGGTCATCCGGCCAGCCGCGGTCGAGCTGGACAAGCTCACCGCCGACGAGGTGATCGCGCCGGGATCGCGGCTCTGGGATCTGTTCCGCCAGGCGTACGGGCAGGGCTACCACCTGCGCGGCTTCCCGGAGCAGCTGGGCGGCGCCGAGCTGGGACCGCTGGAGCAGCACCTCGTCGGCGAGGAGATGGGCTGGGCATCCGCCGGGATCTCGATCAGCCTCGGCGTCACCGCATTCCCCTTCTCGTTCGCGGCGCAGTACGCAGCGATCACCGGCAACAAGGCGCTCATGGACGAGATCGTCATGCCGTACGTGAACGACCGGCAGGGCAAGTACATCGGCTGCTGGGCGATCACCGAGCCCGAACATGGTTCGGACACGCTCCTCTTCGGCACAGAGCAGTTCCGCGACTCCGGCATCACGTTCCAGGTACAGGCGCGACGCGACGGCGATGATTGGATCATCAGCGGGCAGAAGTCCGCGTGGGTTTCGAACGGCACGATCGCGACGCACGCCTGCACGTTCCTGACGATCGACCCGTCGCGCGGGATGGATGGCGGCGGCGTGGCGGTCATCCCGCTGGACCTTCCCGGCGTCTCCAAGAGCCCGCCGCTGCGAAAGTTGGGGCAGCGCGACCTGAACCAGGGCGAGATCTTCTTCGACAATGTCCGGATCCCGAAGCACTACATGCTCGTTGAACCCGAGACGTACCCGATGATCATCGACAACATCCTTGCCGGAGCGAACGCGGGGATGAGCACGACCTTCACCGGCCTGGCGAGAGCAGCGTTCGAGGAAGCATTGGCATATACGCGCCAGCGCAAGCAGGGAGGCAAATTCATCTGCGAACACCAGCTCGTGCAGGACCGGCTGTTCCGGATGTTCCGGAAGGTAGAGGCCGCGCGGGCTCTCTCGCGAGCAGCCTCGATCTACAACCGCAGCACGATCCCGCCGGCGACGGAATACTCGATCGCCGCAAAGGTGGAGAGCACGCAGACGGCGTTCGACGTGGCGAGTGACGCCATTCAGCTGATGGGGGGATACGGGCTCAGCCAGGAGTTCCACGTCGAGAAGCTGTTCCGCGACGCGAGGGCGTCGATGATCGAGGACGGCGCCAACGAAGTGCTCGGCCTCGCGGCCGCCAGGCGCATCATCGACGGCTACCGGATATGAGGACGTGACCGCCCCCCGGCGATGCCGCATGGCGGAGCAGAAGGCGCGGTGGAGCAAGCGGCCATCAACTGCTCAGAGCGCGCAAGGATTGGCGCGATGCTCTCCCTGCCCGATGGCGCCGGCCCGGGGCCACGCGTGCCGTGCGTGGTGCTCGCCCACCGCTTCACGGCGATCAAGGAACTGATGCGCCGGATCGTCGGGGGAACCGCTTCCCTGCCGTTGACTACGTGGATCTCATCCGTCGGCAGGGCTGTGGGGCGGCGAGACAGGTCCGGCGGCACGTTCGCGGCCATCCGTTCGTAATCGTGATCGAGCCCGCACGCAGCGCACTATGAGCCGCCCGCGCGGAGGCGGCGCGCCCCATCGCTCGCTCACACTCGATGCACCGAAAGGAGCGGTCACCGGTGCTGATCCGCGAGGCGCGTGACGTCAACCCGCTCCGTTCGTCGCCCAGACGATCTCGGCCGGATCGCGGGCGAACGGTCCGAGGCACTCGTCCCAGTGGTACATGATGAGGATGTCCATCACCTCGGACGGTTCGCCTCGCCGCCGCTTCTCCATCTCGGCCTTGATCGTGTCGACCGCGCCGGTGACGCCGTCGCCGAACAGCGTGCGCAAGTACGATTCCGGGATGCGCTTTCCGCCTTCGTTGAAGCTGCCATCGGCGTTCAGCGGCGCCGGTGCCAGCGGCGGGATGTAGTACACGTTGGGCTTCGTCTCCCACTCGGCGTGCAGCGGCAGCGCGACCTTCCACTTGTTCACGAGCTGTGAGACCGGCCCGCGCTCATCGTCGAGGAAGCCGATCCACGCCGCGCGGCCGGGGCACTGGCGCACGCATGCGGGCGCCACACCCTGCTCGATGCGCGGGAAGCAGCCGATGCACTGCTGGCTGACGCCGCGCTCCTGGTTGAAGTAGATCTTCTTGTACGGGCAGGCACGCGCGCACATCTGCGCGCCCTTGCAGAGGTCTTCGTTCCGGAGGACGAGGCCGTTCTCCGGGTCCTTGTACAGCGCGTCGTTAGGGCACGCCTCGACGCACCCCGGCTGCGTGCAGTGGTTGCAGAGTCTCGGCAGGTAGAAGTAGTAGGCGTTCGGGAACTCACCGCCGCCTTCATCCTCGTCCCAGTTCGGCCCCCACGTCTTGCTGCCGGCGATCTTCTCGAGGTGGGCGGTACGGCCTTTGCCGCTCCGCAGCACTTCGTCGTAGTTGTAGTCCCAGCCGCCGCCGAACTCCTCGCGTGTCGGCAGCTTGCCAGGCGTCTGCTTGCCGTCGCGATAGCCTCCCCCCATGCCCTCGTAGCCCTTCGGCGTGCCCTGGCCCGGCTGCGTGTTCACCGTCATCCACCACATGTGGTCGCTGCCGCCGTCCTGCGTCCAGAGCATCTTGCAGGCAACGGAGCACGTCTGGCAGCCGATGCACTTGTTGAGATCGAACACCCACGCGAGCTGGCGCTTGGATTGCGTGATCGTGCCCATTCAGGTCATCATCCCTTCCGCGTAGTGCGCTGTCGCGCGCTCACCGCTGCCACTACGAGATCTTCTCGACATCGACGTACACGGCCCGGTCCGCCGGCACCGGCTGCCACTGCAACGGCCGGTATTGCAGGTGCCCGTAGCCGCCGACGAGCCCCAGCCACTTCACGTGCCCCGGCTCCACATCGGCCTGGCTGTACCAGTTGCGGTGCATGTACGGCTCGAAGCCGTTGTAGACGATCACCTGGCCCGGCCGCACCGACGCCGAAATCTTGGCCGTGATCTCCATCGAACCCACGTCGCTGACGACGGCCACCCACTCACCGTTTTCGATGCCCTTCGCCTGCGCGTCCTTGTCGTTGATGAACATGAAGGGCTCGCCCCGGTGCGTGTTCAGCATGATGTTGTTCGTCATGTTCATCGAGTGGATGCTCCAGCGATTGTGCCCGCTGGTCATCTTGAACTTCCGGCTCGGGCCGCCGTGCGTCGGCGGCTCCTTGTGTACCGGCAACTCTTCGCCGGCCTCGATGAACCATTCGTGGTCGATGTAGAACTGGGCCCGCCGCGTCAGCGTCGGGTACGGCACCTTGTCCTCGGTGTGCCAGCGGAACGGGTTGTGCACTTCGTCCGGCTTGATGGTCGAGGCCTGGCCGAGGCCGTGCCCCACGAGGCCCCAACCCGTCCAACGGATGGCGCCCTTCTCGCGCGCCATCTCCAGCGAACTGCCCGGGGGCAGGATGCCGTATGCGGCGTCATCCTTCAGCGCCTCGTCGACGCGTGTCTCCTCGTCCAGAAGCGCTCCGTTCATCGTGAGCTTGTTCGTGATGTCGTGCAGGTCGTGTACGATGCCCGCTCTGTCGGTGAACTGCAGCATCTCGCGGGCCGCGGCACGCTCCTCGATCTTGCGCACCAGCCCGATGCCGATGTCGTAGTCGTTCATCGCCTCATCCGGCGGGTCCACGGCCTTGTCGATGAGCACGAAGTTCATGTGGTGCACGGACGGCATGCTGTTGCCGATCTTCTCGTAGTGCTGGGCCGCCGGCAGGATGTAGTCGGAGTAGAGGCCCGTCGTGTTGATGCGATAGTCGACGGACACGATCATCTTCAGCTCTGGCCACAGCTTGTCCAGGAGCAGCTTCTGGCCGCCGCGCTGCCGCCGCAGCATGTTTCCGCCCGACTCGAACAGCACGCGCGGCGTCACCTCGCGGTACGTCTTGGCCAGACTGGCATCCCACCAGCCCTTGTCGATCGCCTCGTTCAGGTACTCGTCGAACGTGCGCTTCATCGAGGGGTCGTTGTTGTCGGGGTTGTTCCAGCGCTCCTTGTAGCCGTACTGGTAGTACCAGAGGAACGCGGGCGGGATCATCCGCCCGAGGCCGCCCAGTTCGGCCGCCATCTGCGCCGCGCGATACGTCACCATCTCGAGGGTCAGCGTCGGGTCGTCCTGCGTGAGCATGCGGCGCGCTTTGGCGAGGTTGGTCACCCACTCCGTGGCTGCGTCCTGCCCCATGCGCCCCTTGTTCCGGACGAAGGCGCCACCATCGAGCCCCGAAATCGCCCAGGAGCGCGTACCGGTGCCCTTCTTGCCCCAGTTGCCGGTCAGCGCCAGCAGGAGCGCCATCGACCGCTCGTACAGATCGCCGTGATAGTACTTGCCGGAATTCCAGCCGCTGAAGATCTTGGTCTTGCGCGTGGCGACTTTACGGGCGAGCGAGCGGATTGTGTCCGGGTGGACCTCGCAGATCTTCCCCGCCACCTCCGGCTCGTAATCCTTCAGTCGCTCCCGCAACCGCTCGAAGGCAGGCGTGACCTCCACCTTGCTGCCGTCCTTCAGCGTGACCGTATACGTCCCCTCGAGCGCCGGGTCGACGTCGGCCAACGCCAGCGTGCCGCGCGGCGCCGGCGTCGGCACCTTCGACTTCGCGTCCATCCAGAAGAACTGGTCGTCGCGGTCGCCCTCGGACATGTCGCTGCCGCGCAGGAATCGCAGGTTGTCCTTGCGCACCAGCAGTGCCAGGTCCGTCTGCTCCTGCACGAAGCGCTTCTTGTACAGCCCCGCATCGATGATCACCTTGCACATCGAGAGCGCGAGCGCGGCGTCGCTGCCGATCTTTACCGGCATGTGGTAGTCAGCGTGGATCGCCGACGGGCTGAAGTCGGGCGCGATGGTCACGACCTCGCCGCCGTTGTAGCGGGACTCAGAGACGTAGTGGTACCAGTGGATGTTGGTGTAGACCGGGTTGCAGTGCCAGATCAGCGTCAGCTCGGCGAGGAACCAGTCGTCCATCGAGCTGACGGGGTTGAACTTGCCCCAGGTGATGTAATAGCCGGGGCTGAAGTCCTGGAACTCCGCGTTGCCGTCGGTGGTCGGCGAGCCCAGCGCGTTGCTGAACATCCGCGCCGGCGCCGCACCGGGCTCCGGCGTCATCAGGTTGAGGATCGCCTCGGCGCCCTGCTCCTGGACGGCGTCCAGCATCGCGTCAGCGATGTCGGTGAACGCCTCGTCCCACGACACGCGTTGCCACTTCCCCTCGCCCCGCTCTCCGGCGCGCTTCATCGGATAGGTGATCCGGTCCGGGGATGAGTGCAGGTGGCACCACGAGGCGCCTTTCTGGCACCCCATCGGATTCATGTCCGGCACGCCCTGCTCGATCATGGGCAGCTTGCCGCCCTGCTCCTCGCGCACGAGTTTCCCATCGCGCTGGTAGACGCGCCACGGGCATCCGCCCGGGTAGCAGTCCACCGCGTGGCTGCCCCACGTGACCTTGTCCCACTTCCACTGGTTGCGATAGCGATCTGCCCACGCGCCAGCCGGCTTCGTCCGTTCGACCTGTTGCACCACGTGTGTCCCTCCTGATCCGAGCGTCTGCGTCACACACTGGACGCGCGACGGCATGGCTTGACGCGCACCTGCGTCCGCACGCCGTCCGCTTGTGTGCCTGCCCGGGGTCGCGCCTATCCTAGTTGCGCAGCCGGCCCGGGCGCATGGTGCGAACGGCTCTCCTGCGCCGGGCCGAACGGCATCCATGCTCCGACGCGCCTCCAGGCGTTGGAGCGTCACAGGAACGCGTCAGGCTGAGCGGTATCTCACTGGTCGGCGCCTGTCACATTTGTCTCAGTTGTGATGGCTTGTTCAAGCTGCTGCGTCATCGCGACGGTCCTCGCACGGTGCTGCCAATACGCCTTGCGCATGCAACCGCATGAGCGCGTTGACGACCCGCGGGCTGAACTGCGTGCCCGCGTTCGCTGCGATCTCGCGGACGGCCCAGGCGAGCGGTCGCCCTGCCCGGTACGGCCGGGTGCTCGTCATGGCGTCGAGGCTGTCCGCCACCGAAACGATCGCCGCCGGTTCCGGGATGGCGTCGCCAGCGAGGCCATCGGGGTACCCGCTGCCGTCCCAACGCTCATGGTGCGCTCGCGCCACGGCCGCGGCCAGATCGAACCCCTGGCGCTGCTTGAGGAGTTCCGCGCCCCAGACGGTGTGCTGCTTCATCGCGTGCCACTGCTCGTCGCTGAGCTGCGCCGGGCTGATGAGGATGGAGTCGGGCACGCGGATCTTGCCGATATCGTGGAGCACCGCGGCCATGCCCAGTTCGTGCACCGCTTCGGCGTCGTAGCCGAGTTCTATCGCCAGCGCTTCGCTCGTTACACGCACCTGATGGAGATGGCGGCCAGTGGTGTGGTCATGCGCCTCTGCCGTGGCCGCCAGCATGAACACGGTCTCTTCTTGCCCCCGGGCGAGCCGCTTCGACACCGCTTGCAGTTGTTCGACGAGTCCCGCCATACGGACGATCGCGGTCACCTGGTTCGCCACGGCCGTCAAGAACTGCGCATCAGACGCTGAGAACGCGCCCTCCCGGCTGCTTCCGACCGAGAGCATCCCAATGACGCGATCCTGCCAGAGGAGAGGGACGATGAGGCCGGACGTCAGGCCCGCCGCCGTGAGCAACGCGCGCTGCGTCTCCGTCAGCCGATCATCCCGCGTCACATCGTCGAGAATGATCGGCTGGCGCGTTTCCCGTAGGAGATGCCCGATGGGGTGCAGGACGATGGTCTGCTGCTCGTCGTTCCATGCCTTGAGCAGTTCGCTCGGCAGGCGCGCGAACGTGTTGGTGGCGAGCGCCGCGGTGGAGTTCATTTCGAAGACTTCGAAGTGGACGGCGTCATAGCCGGCGCCAATGGACAACCGGTGCGAGACGAGACTCAGCTTCTCGCTCAGGTCGCCGGGCGCCGTAAGCAGCGGCACCAACTCGCCGACCATCCGAGCGGCGCGCTCACCGCCGAGCGGGCGCACGAGCGGCATGCCGGTTGCCATCGGCCGCTGACGCTTGGCGGCGTACATGGCGTTGTCCGCAAGCTGCATGAGGTCATCGGGCGTGCGGGCCTCGTCCGGATAGACAGCAATTCCCAGGCTGACAACGGCGGGGACACTTGCCCCGGTGAGCGGGTCCTTCAGGCCGGCTTGCGACAGTTGCTCTGCGACGGCAGCACGATACTGCTCGGCCTGCGCGCGGTCGGCGCCCGGCAGCAGCGCCACGAATTCGTCGCCGCCAAAGCGCCCGACCATCGCGCCATCCCGTGAGAGAGCGCGGGCGACCGCAAGGAGCACCGCATCGCCCACTTGGTGGCCATAGGTATCGTTGGTGGCCTTCATGCCGTCGACGTCAGCCACGCACACGGCGAGCGACGCGGGCGACTTGGCAAGCTGCGCATGGAGCGCATCAGTGATGGCCACGTGGTTCAGCGTGCCGGTGAGCGCGTCGTGGCGTGCTCGCTCTCGCTCAGTGGCGAGTGCGCGCTCGATCCGCTCGGCCATGATGTTGAACTCGCGTGCCGCGACGCCGACTTCGCCGACGCCTTCGACCGGCACGCGGTAGTCCAGTTCGCCGCGGCCCAGGCGGACGGCACCGTCGGCGAGCCTCGTGAGCGGCCGCACGACACTTCTCAGCATGAACCACCAGGCCGCGATGCTCACCAACGTGCCCAGCGCCGCCAGCGCGATCACGCTGGCCTCGGCTGCGGCGACTCTGTCGCTCAGGGCGCTCTCGTACAAGCTGACGCTCCAGTCGATCTCGGCGATCAGCGGGCTGTTCGACGTGATCAGCGCCTGCAACGCCGTGCCCGACTCGCTGCTGCCGGGAGCGGCGCCGACCACCCCGTGGAGCTGCTCCTGGTACCCGAGCCACCGCTCCGAGATGCTGTTGAGCGCTGCCCGTACGTCTGCCCCCGGCTCGGCGATGCCAGGACGATCTCCGCTGCGCAGATCCTTGAGCGCCGCGTCGAACTCGGATTCCGTCTGATCCAGCAAGGCCCGCTGTCGGCTGCTGCCGTGTGCGACGGCGCTCGCCTCGAACGTCATCTTCTCCAGCAGCATGCGCTGGCGGACGGCGAGGTTGATCGTCCGGCCGTAGCGGTCGTGCTCGCGTATCTGCCGGAAGGTGATGAGGGCGCTCGCGCCGAAGATCAGCCCGATGCTGACCAGCACGAGCGCCATCCGGCCGCGTATCGTGCCGCCGCGAATCTTGTCAGCTCTCGTGTGATGGTCCGGTAGTGGATGCGACATGTCACCCGCTCTCAACGAAGCAGGGGGTCACCCGTGCGAGTGACCCCCTGCTTGCCGCTTCGTATTACGCTGCTCTGCGCCCTGCGGGCCGAAGCTCGACGGGCTCATGGCCGCCCGACTCCAGCTTGAACATCGCGACTTTGGCTTTCAAGTCGTCGGCGATGCCGCCCAGCGCGTGCGCCGCTGCGGTCACCTCCTCCACCTGCGCGGTCATCTCCTCGGCCGAGGCCGAAACCTCCTCGGTGGTGGCGCTGTTCTCTTCGGCTACGCCGGCGATGTTCTCCATCGCGTCGCTCACCGTGCTGGCGGTCGCGCGCATCTGCTCCGTCGCGCTGCTGTTCTGCTCGGCGACGCTGGCGATGTTGGTCACCGCCTCGCTGACGGTTTCAACGACGCCGCGCACGTTGCCGGCGACCCCCACCATCTCGGTGCCCGATGTGCGCATCTCCTCCGACCCGGCCGAGATGCGGGCCATCTGCGTGTTCACGTTCTCCACCGCCGCGAGGATCTCTTCGAGAGCGGCGCCCGCTTCGGCGGCGACGCGCGCGCCGTTCTCGGTCTCGGTGGCGCCTTCGGCCATCACCTTCACCGAGCTGTGGACGCTACGCTGGATGCCGGTGATCAGGTCCGAGATCTCTTTGGTGGCGCTGGCGACCCGCTCAGCCAGCCTGCGCACCTCGTCGGCTACAACGGCGAAACCTCGTCCCTGCTCACCGGCACGAGCCGCCTCTATGGCGGCGTTCAGCGCTAAGAGGTTGGTCTGTGCGGCAATGTCTTCGATTACTTCGACGATGTTGCCGATCTCCTGGGAACGCGCACCCAGTTCGGTAATCTCTTCTGATGCGGTGTTGACGGTGTCCTTGATGCGCTGCATGCCGTCGATCGTCAGCTGCACCATCCGGGCGCCGTTGTGCGCCGTGTCGGTAGCCGCGCGTGCGCCCTCGGTGGCCGCCTGGGCGTTGGCCGCCATCTCGTCCGCGGCGCGGGCGACCTTCATCTTCGCCGTCTCTTCCAGCCGCATCGCCGATTCCTTGAGCTGTGCGACCGAATCGTTCACGTCCTGTACGCTCCGCGACGTCTTGACGGTGCCGTCGGCGACCTGGGCGATGGCCTGGTCGAGTTCGCCCATCGACGTGCTGACGTCCTGCACGCTCTTGGCGGTCTGGTGGGTGCCCTCGGCCACCTGGGTGGTCGTCTGGGCGATCTGCTGGGTGGCCTGCGCGGCCTGGTCGGCCGAGAGTCCGAGCTCATCCTTGGCGTCGGTGAGCGTCTCGACGTTGTGGGAGATGCCGGTGATCAGCTCCGTAAGGCTGCCGCGCGTGCTGTTGTAGTTGCCGATCGTCGCGCCCACCTTCTCGATGATGTCGTTGACGGCTGCGGCCGCCTGGCCGACCTCGTCGTTCGGGTACTTGGCGATCCCCTCTGTCGTCGGCTGGACAGCCACGGTGAGGTCGCCGCCCGCCATCGCCGTCATGCCCGCGGTGATGTCCGCGATCTCGTGTTCCTGGAGACTTGTGAGCCGCGCGACGACGGCCTTCACCGACGACGTGATCGACTGTGCGAGGAAGAAGCCGATCGCCAGCGCCAGCAATGCCGCGAAGATCATGACGCCGACCGTGATGAGCTTGGCCGACGAGTACGCGGAACTCGCTGTCTTGATCTGGGTGTCGGCCAGGTCGTTGTTGAACTTGATCCACTCCTCAACGCTGCCCATGACGCCGGTGTAGTCGGCGAGGGTGTCGTTGATGACCTTGAGCGCTCCCTCGGTGTCGCCTTTGAGCATGAGGTCATTGACCGTGGCGGTCTTCTGCTTGTACGCCTCCCAGCGGCCGTTGGCGTCATCCCAGTACTTCTGCTCGCCATCGACGAGCAACGCTTTGTAGCTCTCGATGTCCTTGTCCAGGTTATCCTCTGCGGCGCGCCGCTGCGCCTCGTGCTTGTTCATGTCCTCCGCGGTCTTGTCGAGGACCACGCGCAGCTCGAGCCGCCGCTCGTCGGTGGCCTGGAACTGCATGTCGTGCAGTGATTCCACGCTCGGCAGGATGTTAGTGCCGAGGTTGGTCGTCTGCTTGTTGAGCGTGCTCATCTTCGTCAGGCTGACAATGCCAAGCACGACCAGCACGGCCACGACGGCGATGAAGCCGCCAAGTAGTTTGGTTCGTACGCTGAACGCCATGGTGATGCTCCTCCTCGCAATAATCCAGTAGCGGAGGATCGGCGGGACGGGGGCCCCCCACACATAGGCCATTCGGCCCTAATCGTCGTTTCCCAATTTCTGGGCGTGTTTTCTGCGTCTTTGCCGCGTGCGGCCGGTGGCCGGCGTCGTGCGCACGTCACGCATGACCTGCCGAACGACAGAATTTCGTCGCGGCGACGCCGACTGCGTGACAAGGTGAAAGGCGTGCGTGCGCGGCATGGCGCACGGCGGTCTCGCCCGTCGCGCTGGCGTGACGGAGATCTTGACGGGTACGACGAGCGCCAGACCCCCCCGGCTTTTCGCCCAGGTCGCCTGTGGTCGAGGTGCGAGCCCGGCGGCGTCGGTCACACCGAGAGCACGTGGACGGTCGTCGCTGCGGCTTCGCCGCGGACCATGCCGCCGCCGTTCTCCGTCATCCCGGCGCGGGCGCCGGTCACCTGCCGCTCGCCAGCCTCGCCGCGGAGCTGCAGCCAGATCTCGTAGATCTGCGACACGCCCGTCGCGCCGACCGGATGCCCCTTCGCCAGCAGCCCGCCGCTCGTGTTGACGGGCATCCGTCCGCCGATCTCAGTGACGCCGTCGTCGATGAGGCGGCCGCCCTCACCCTCGCCGCACAGCCCCAGCTCTTCGTAGAGCATGAGCTCCGCGGGCGCGGATGCGTCGTGCAGTTCGATGACATTGATATCGCGCGGCGTCATGCCCGCCATCTCGAACGCGCGCTGGGCCGCGCGCGCCGTGATGCCGCCATGCTCCGCCCGGTGGTCCGAGCCGGACGTCAGGGCCGAGCCCCGCACCCACACCGGCTTCGTCGTGTACTGGCGCGCCTTCTCCTCGCTCATCAGGACCGCCGCCGCCGCGCCGTCGCCGATCGGCGCGCACATCAGGCGCGTCAGCGGCTCCGCCACCATCGGCGATGCCAGGATCTCTTCGAGGGTGTAGCGTTCCTGGTACTGCGCGTGCGGATTAAGGCTGCCGTTGTTGTGGTTCTTCACGGCGATGCGCCCGAACTGTTCTTTGGTGGTCCCGTACTTCGCCATGTGCGCCCGCGCGCCCGCGGCGTAGATGTCCATGAAGAGGCTGCGCGATTTGCCCGCGCCGCTCTCCGCGCCCGCCGTCTGCTCCGACGGCGGCTTCAGCTGCTCCATCAGGCCGCGCAGCTGCTCGACGTCGACGCCGGCGCTGAACGCGGCGAGCGTGCGCGCCTTATCGGGCGAGTACATCTTCTCGACGCCCAGCGCGAGCGCCACATCGTACATGCCGGACGCGACGTACAGCCAAGCGAGCTGGAACGCCGTCGACGAGCTGGCGCAGGCGTTCTCCGTGTTGACCATCGGGATCTCGTCGATGCCCATCTCGCGCAGCACGACCTGCGCGCGGATGCACTCCTGCCCCGTAATGATGCCGGCCGCCGCGTTGCCGACGATCGCGACCTCGAGCGCGCTCTTGTCGACGCCGCCGGCCTCGAGCGCCGCCGTCACCGCCTCGCGCGATAACTCCTTCATGCCGCGGTCGGCGTACTTGCCGAAGCGCGTCATCCCGGCGCCAACGATGGCCACATTCCTCATGGTATTCGCTCCTTTTGGCAGCGCACAGCGGGCGGGAAACATGTCGCGGCGGCCGCTGGTGGTCAGCTCGCCAGCAGCGCGTCCGCGGCCTTTAGCGACACCATCTCGTTGGTGCCATCCATGATCTGGAGCAGCTTCGCGTCGCGGTAGAACTTCTCGACGGGGTGCTCCTTCGAGATGCCGTAGCCGCCGAAGATCTGCACCATGTCGGCGGTCACGGCCATCGCCATGTCGCTCGCCACCGTGCGGGCGGCCATCGCCGTCGGCAGGTGCGGCCTGCCCGACGCGATCAGCCACGCCGAGCGCCACAGCAGCGCGCGCGCCGCTTCGATCTGGCGGTAGGCGTTGAACAGCTTGAGCTTGATCGAGTCGTACTGGCAGATCGGCCGTCCGCCCTGCACGCGCTGCTTCGCGTATGCGAGCGCTTCCTCGTACGCCGCGCGGGCGACGCCGACGGCCAGCGTACCGACGGCGGTGTTGCCGCCGGTAACGATCCGCTCGATCGTCATCTGGTAGGCGGGGCCGGGCGGCAACAGCACGAACTCCGGCGCGATCTGGACGTTGTCGAAGAAGATCTCCGCCTGGTTCAGGCCGCGCAAGCCCAGCTTGTTCAGCGGCTTGCCGCGCGTGATGCCGGGCAGGTTGCCGGGGATGGCGAACGTGATCGTCCCCTCCATGCCCAGCCGCGAGTCGCCGTTGACCATCAGCAGGATCGCGTCGGCCATCCAGCCGTTGCTGACGAAGGCGGACTTCTGGCCGTTGACGACGTAGTGGTCGCCGTCGCGCACGGCCACCGCCTCCATATGGATGTTCGGGTCGCCGAACTGGAAGAGATCCGAGCCGTGATTCGGCTCGGTGACGGCCCAGGCGCCGCTGTGCTCGCCCTTCGTGTCGGCGATGAACGCCTCGAGGTACTGGCGGTAGAACGGGTGCTTGTCCGGCGCCGCGGCCGCCAGGCCGGCGATCATCGGCGCCACGAGGAAGTGGCTCGCCAGTCCGGCGTCGGCCACGGCCATCTCTTCCTGCACGACGATGCTCGCCATCTCGGGTGCGCCGAGGCCGCCGACTTCCTTCGGCAGGTTGAGCTTGTGGAAGCCCAGTTCGTACGCCTGCGCCAGCACGCCGCGCAGCCGGGCGCTGGTGTAGGCGGTCTCGGGGTCGGCTATCCGGTCGATCTCGATGCCGGCCGGCCGCATCTCCTTTCGGGCGAAGTCGCGGGTCATGTCCCGGATTCGCTCGACCTCTTCGGTAAGCGCGAAGTCCACCATGGTACGAAACCTCCTCGTCCGGCCGGGTAGCTGACGTGACCCGATCCTAGGGCCGGGGCCACGGCGCGGCACGGTGCGTTCGGCACGTCCGCGCGCGCCAAACGGCCCGCCGGGGTCACGCGGCCGCTGAGTCGCGCAGGGCAGACATACGGCATGTTGCCGGGGGCCATAGGGCCTGCCAATGTCGGGCCGCAGCGGCATTACGCCCGGCACCGATCGTCGGTTAGGTTCGTCACAACCCTTGAGAGCGAGGTACGCGCGCGTTACTCGCAGACGTTCACTGCGCGGCTCACCCATATCGCACTTCGCCAGACGACGGGAGGGTGACGGGATGAAACAGAAGCAGGCGCCGCCGCCGAAGAAGAGCTCGCGACCGAGGAAGGCCGCCGCATCGAAGAAGAAGACGCCGCCGAAGCGTGCGCCCGCGCAGCCCACGACGGCGGCGAGTCAGCCGGCCGACTCGGAGTGGGCGGTCGGGCCTTACGGCGACCTCGTGTCGAAGAAGGATTTCGCGCCGAGCGCCACGCGCGGCGGCACCCGCTAGCGGCGGCCAGCAGAAAGCGAGCACCGAAATGGAAGTCAAGCAGACCATCGGCAGGCGGCGCACCATCCGGTTCTTCCTCCCGTTCCGTCCGGTCGAGCGCGAGAAGATCCAGAAGATGCTCGAAGCGGCGCGGCGCGCGTCGTGCGTCGGCAACGTCATGAACGTCCGCGGCATCGTCATCTGGAAGGAGAAAGCATCGCCGGAGCTGATCAAGGCGATTACGCCGCCGCTCGGCTACCAGCAGATGCAGACCGCTCCCGTGTTCATCTTCTGGTACAACGAGACCGACGCCTACCAGATCGACAAGTGGGTCGGCTCGATGGAGGGACTCGCCGAGACGCGGCGCATCGGCACAACCGTTGCGGGCACCAAGGCGCAGATCGAGAAAGGGCTGCGGCCCGCGTTCAGCGCGATGTGGCAGCAGATGGCCGTCTCGCCGCTCGCCTTCATGGATGTCGGCCAGGCGATCGCGCAGGCGACGCTCGTCGCCTACGACGAAGGCCTCGGCACGTGCTGCATGAGCAGCCCGCGGCTCGAGCAGGTGGGCAAGCTCCTGCGCCTGCCGGACACGGCCGTCCCCGTATGCCTGCAGGCCGTCGGCTACTCGGCGGAGCAGTGGGAGGCCGGTGGCCAGACGGTCAAGCCGCCCTTCGAGACGATGTTCTTCGAGATGGAGCACGGCGCGCCGTTCGCGCCCGATCCGGCTGTCGACGCGGAACTCAAGCGCGAGGGCATGCTGATGGAGCCCGCGCCGCTCGCCTGGCGTGAGGCCGAGTTGCAGTACCTCATGAAGGGCCTCGGCCTCGATGACCGCATCACCGCCTTTCCGATTCCCGGGGCGGCGCCCGTGAGCGGCAACGGGAAGCAGGGCTAGCGCGATGGCGTCGCCGAACGGCAAGACCATCGCCGTCCTCGACGAGGGTATCGGCGCGTACCGGCAGCCCGACCCCGACGGCATGCGCCGGTTCGTCCGCGATCACAAGGACCGCCGCCTCGTTGACAAGCGCATGACCGAGCAGGACGCCGTGTCCCGTTTCGTCGACGACGGTGCGTACGTCAGCTACGACACGAACGTCTGGCGCCGCGGCCCCAGTTCGTTGATGCGCGAGGTCATCCGCCAGCGCAAGCGCGACCTCTGGCTCGCCGCGAAGTTCAGCACGCACGACGCGACGCTGCTCACTGCCGGCGGCTGCGTCAGCAAGATCGACGTCGGCTGGATGGAAGTCGGCCGCGTGATCACCGAGGCGATGAACGCGGGCCGCCTGAAGCTCTACGAGTGGACGAACGGCGCGCTCGCCTACCGCCATCTCGCCGGTGCGCTCGGCGTGCCCTTCCTGCCGCTCCGCTACGTCGGCGGCACCGACGTCTTTCGCAACTCCGGCGCCAAGCTGATCGAGGACCCCTACACGGGGCAGTCCGTGTGCCTGGTGCCGGCCGTGAACCCCGACGTCGCGCTCATCCACGTGAACCAGTGCGACATGTACGGCAACGCGCGCATCTTCGGGCCCGGCCTCGCGCCCGTCGAGACGGCGATGGCTTCGAAGCGCGTCATCCTCTCGACGGAAGAGATCATCGATACGGAAGAGATCCGCAAGCACCCCGGCGCAACGACGCTGCCCTACTATCTTGTCGACGCCGTCGTGCACGCGCCCTTCGGAGGCTACCCCGGCACGGTCCCCGGGCTGTACGGCGCCGACCTCCAGCACCTGATGGAGTTCGGCGTGGCGCAGGCGCAGGGCAAGATGGACGAATACCTCGAGAAGTGGGTCTTCAGCGTTTCGTCGCACACGGAGATGCTCGAGAAGCGCGTCGGGCTGGAGAAGCTCAACCTGCTTCGCGCGGGGGAGACGCACACCGAGGGGTACTACACATGACCGCTGCGCTCACCTTCACGACGAACGAGGCCGCGATCGTCTACACGTCGCGCATGATGGAGGAGGATCGCCTCTATTTCGTCGCCATCGGCGGCCCGCCGCTGCTCGCGGTGCTGCTCTCCAAGCAGCTGCACGCGCCGAAGATCGCCTACGTCGTCGAAGACGGGACGATCGCGCCGGAGATGCCCGTGCCGACGCCGCCGTTCATGATCGGCACCGGGCTGGCTTCGAGCCGCGCCGTCGCCTGGACCGACATGAACACCGTCGACTTCCACGCCGGCCTCGGCTACCTCGACTACGGCGTGCTCGCGGCGGTGCAGGTCGACCAATTCGGCAATTTCAACTCCACCTTCCTCGGCGACGACTTCGACCGCCCCGCGCGGCGCTTCGGCGGCCCAGGCGGCGCGACCGAGATCGCCGCGCTGTGCTGGCGCACGATCCTGATGACGCGACTGGAGCGCCGCAAGTTCGTGAAGAAGCTCGACTTCATGTCGTCGCCCGGCTTCCTTGATGGCTCGCCGGGCGCACGTGAGCGCGTGGGCATGCCCGCCGAGACGGGTCCGTACCGCGTTGTCACTGAGCGCGCGGTCTTCGGCTTCGACGAGGAGACGCGGCGCATGACGCTGCTCGCGGTCGCGCCGTGGAGCAGCGTCGACGATGTGCTGAGCGAGATGGAGTTCGTGCCGCTCGTCGCGGCCGACCTGCAGTCGCTAGCGCCGCCCACGGAGGAAGAGCTCGCGATGCTGCGCGCCAACATCGACCCGACCGGCCGGACGATCAGCGGCGACTGGATCACGCTCGAGGAAGCCGGCGGCCGGCTTCGCCGCGTCGTCGCAGAGCCGGCGGCGTCGCGCGCCTGACGCTCACGCCCGTCCCGATGGCACCAACTGGAGGTTGAGCATGACCACGAAGCCGATCGAGCGGAAGACCACGGCGGCGGGCGGGAACGGCGGAACGCCGGCGCCCGGCACCGAGGACGGCTACCGCGGCCGCCTGGAATGGGACACCGTCACCTGGGCCACGCACTGCGTCGATTGCTATCCCGGCAACTGCCCCTACCGCGTCTACGTGAAGGACGGCGTCGTCGTGGGCGAGGAACAGGCGGGCGACATGCCGGTCGTCGAGAAGGGCGTGCCGGACATGAATCCGCTGGGCTGCCAGAAGGGCGCCGCGTGGAGCAAGATGCTGTACGCGCCCGAGCGTGTGCTGCACCCGCTGAAGCGCGCCGGCGAGCGCGGCGCCGGCAAGTGGCAGCAGGTCTCCTGGGACCAGGCGCTGACGGAGATCGCGGACCACCTGCTCGACGCGCTGGTGGAGGACGGCCCGGAGACGATCATCGACGAGGGTACGCCGGGCGAGGGTGGCC